>Ga0160422_10000064_pt1 | contig 54486 bp, 42 predicted proteins | sample Fk160mmetaG_FD_108192 | JGI IMG/M metagenome (GOLD analysis project Ga0160422, IMG submission 108192) | Marine microbial communities from the Central Pacific Ocean - Fk160115 60m metaG | ecosystem: Environmental > Aquatic > Marine > Oceanic > Photic zone | place: The Central Pacific Ocean... | reverse complement strand
TGGATATGGATGCGATGATCCGGATGCATGTAATTACAATCCAAATGCAATTCCAGATTCTAACATCTGTAATTACATAACACTATACTCAATCACTGGAGAGACGAGCCCAAATGCAATTATGCTTATGTCTTACTCATACCCTAATACGTCGGGTTCAATATATGAATGGACTATTGAGTATGGAGATATTGAAGACGGAGAAGGAGCTAGCGAAGTCGAAGTTGCATGGTGGGGAGATAGCGAAGGAACTATTTGTGTTACTGAGACAAATAGTGGCGGGTGCTCGGGTGAACAAGTATGTCTGGATGTTGAGATCACACCAGTGAATTTAGACGAATTAGGTCCAGTGCCATTTATTAGCTACCCTGTTCCAGCGACTACAACTCTTAACATTCAAGCACCAACAATTGGCGCTGGTGGCGCAACAATTCAAATTCGAGATGCGTCAGGAAGAATGGTACACACATCATTATTTAGCACAATAGATGCAATTGACGTATCAAACCTTGCGAGGGGAACATATTTAATTAAACTAATTTCGGAGGGGGAGCATAGCTCATTCCAAAGAGTTATACTACATTAGAACAAAAGCTGTAGCTCATGAAAAAAATAAGCGCGCTTTCAATAGCATTTATATGGGCCAGCCTTAGTGGGATAACACAGACTTCGCATACTGATTATATAGGAGCGGGCCACATTTCTGGTGTGACTTTGACAACTAGCGGAACAGGATTTTTTGGGCAGGGAGAAAATACCATTAACGGCACTGGACTCAACCAACACATGCGAGATGCTGCAAGGTTTTTAGGACAAAGTACCGCAGGTGCGAATTATGACGTTCTTGAAGAACTTTCTACACAGAGCTATGAACTTTGGATAAACGACCAAATGCAAATTCCGCAGATGAGCTATCTAGATACGTCTAAGATTGTTTGGGATCATTTTGTTCAGGCATACATAAATCAGTGGGGCTCAGTTTTGATAGAAGGGAATGAGGACATTTCCCCTTTCAGTTTTTACTGGAGGATGGCTTGGTGGCACAATGCAATTCATGGAGAGGATTTACTAAGGCAGAAAGTTGCTTTAGCATTAAGTGAGTTACTTGTTGTTTCTGAAGATTCTAAGTTGAATGCCGACGCTTTTGCTCTCGCGTCTTATTATGATGTACTATACAAAAATGCTTTTGGAAATTATAGAGATTTGTTGGAAGATGTGACATATCATCCTGCAATGGGTTATTACTTGAGCTCTATAAATAATGAGCCAACAAATGAGGCAGAGAATATTCATCCAGATGAAAATTATGCGCGCGAGATAATGCAGCTCTTTACAATTGGGTTATACGAATTAAATCAAGATGGCACATTGATTTTAGATGAGGACGAAATGCCAATTGAGACATATGACAACAATGATATTACAGAATTTGCAAGAGTTTTTACTGGACTTGGTCCGGCTGGTTATTGGAATCCTTGGATTGATTATTCTGAGGAGGATGTGATTTGGGGAGTATGGTATAATACTGTTCCATTTATTGATGCAACTCAGTCAATGGTGATGTTTGAGAATTATCACGAAGTAGGAGTAAAGCATCTTCTTAACGGTGCCGCAACGCCAAATGGAGCGTCAGGAGAAGAGGATATTGATATTGCACTAGACAATTTATTTTATCATCAAAATACAGCTCCATTTGTAAGTAAACATTTGATAATGCGACTTGTGAAATCAAACCCAACTCCAGATTACGTTGGAAGGGTAGCAGCAGTTTTTGAAAATAATGGAGAAGGAGTAAAGGGTGATTTAGGAGCGGTTGTTAAGGCTGTTTTACTTGATGATGAAGCTAGAAATTGCGAATGGATCTCTAATCCACATAGCGGTAAAATGAGAGAGCCAATGATTAGATATATTCAACTACTTAAGGCGTTCGACGCTCACAATAATTCTGGCAAGATGTTTTCTTTGGGCTGGAATACAAGTGATATACAACACCCTTTGAACTCACCTTCAGTCTTTAATTTCTTTTTGCCCTCTTATGCTCCTTCAGGCCCCATTTCAGACTCTTCATTAGTAGCTCCTGAGTTTGAATTACTTAATTCTACAGTTGCTATAGAATATATTAATAGAAGTTTTGATATGATTTGGAGTGAAAATTACATGGAGTCCGTGACTTTAGCTAGCCAAGAAGACATCGGTATACCATGGTGGGATATGGGGTTTTTCAATCCTGATGACCGAGTCTATTTGGACTTTCAAGATGAAAATATTTTGGCGGGTTTAGATCCCTCAGCAATGGTTGAAAGATTAAACCTTTTACTTGGTGGCGGCACCCTATCTTCTGAGACCATGCAAACTATTATCGAGATTATTGATGTAGAATATTTAGAACCATCGGATAGGGTAAAGCTAGCTATGTATTTTATTCTGGCCTCACCAGATTACCTAATTCAAAAGTAAAGTCATGGGACATAAGCATCACGACAAGAAGCCAACTACTAGAATAGGCATGACAAGAAGAAAGTTTCTAGGCTCAGCTGCATGCGCTGCTGTTGGATCTACAACATTCCTTTCTTCATTCACTTCATTAGGAATGATGAATTCCCTAGCCGCACCAAGGCCTGTAATTGGGATGGCTCCGCCTAATGAATACAAAGCATTAGTTTGTATTCTCCTCGCAGGAGGAAATGATTCGTTTAACATGGTTGTGCCAACTCAAACGGACCAGTACAACGACTACGCAACATCACGTTCTAATGTAGCTTTAACTTCTGGCGAGCTTCTTTCGTTAAATTACACGGATACTCAAGGAGGAACTTATGGTATGCATCCATCAATGCCTGAGGTAGCAAATTTGTTCAATGATGGAAAAGCTGCAATAATTTCTAATATCGGGACACTTATTGAGCCGGTGACAAAAAATCAAGTACTTAGTGAGACAGCCCCACTACCATTGGGCCTGCGTTCTCACGCAGATCAAGCTCGTCATTGGCAAACATCCCTTCCGCAAACCAGACAAGCAAAAGGCTGGGGAGGTAAGATTGCAGATATTCTTGCAGTGGGGAATACAAATCAAGATATATCGATGAATCTCAGCTTATCTGGAACAAATCTTTGGCAAGCAGGTGAATCGGTTGATGAGTTTACAATCACTCCTCAAGGAAGTGTTGGAATTAGCATTTTAGAAGGAACAGAGCCTTTTGATGTCATATTAGGCCAAGGACTAGAAAATATCTTAGACCAAACCTATAATGATGTGTTAAAACAGACTTATGTAAAGAAGGTACAAGAGTCTCAAATCCAACATGAGATATTTACAGCTGCGCTTGAAAATCTTACACCGCTTTCGACTCAGTTTTCTCAAACCCAAATCTCAAGACAACTTAGAATGGTTGCAGACAGTATTGCTATAGCTGGAACTCTGGGGATGTCACGTCAAACTTTTTATGTAAAATTTGGTGGATTTGACAACCATGGCGAACTATTAAATAACCATAGTGGAAGACTTTCATTATTTAGCGCTGCCATTGAAGAATTCTATCAAGCAATGGATGAATTGGGGATGTCAGATAATGTAACAACATTCACCGTTTCTGATTTCGCACGAACGCTGACATCAAATGGCTATGGAACAGACCATGCATGGGGCGGTAATGCACTTGTATTTGGAGGATCCGTTAACGGAGGCCAAATATATGGGCAGTACCCATCGCTCGCTCTAGGTAATGATTTAGAGATTGGAAATGGAGTAATTCTCCCAGAATTATGCACTGATGAATATTTCGCAGAACTTGCGCTTTGGCTTGGTGTAGAACCCACCTATTTAGAGGACATATTCCCAAACTTAGGCAACTTCTACACACCTGGAACAGGCAACCCAATAGGATTCTTAAATGTCTAAATCCATGAAAAAACTTCTATCTACACTATTTGCAATTGCAATTGTGGGTTTAGCCTTAGGCCAATGCGATGGGGCTCATTCAGCTATTGACGATATGAGTTGGTTATCGTGTCAGGGGACAGAGAATCCTAATTCTTCTCGAACGGAGAATCATTGGATTATGTATGACTTTGGAGCTTACTACCATCTGAATGAGAGTCATTTTTGGAATTACAATCAATCAGAAGAAACAGAAAATGGCATAGCTACTGTAGCAATCGATTATTCTAATGATGGACAAAACTGGACTTGGTGGGGTGATTTAAATCTAGATGAAGCTCCAGGAAGCGACGATTACTTCGGAGAAGAGGGACCAAATTTTGAGGGCCTGTTAGCAAAATACTTATTGCTCTCGATAGTTTCAAATCACGGGGGACCTTGTTATGGTTTTTCTGAAATGAAGCTAAAGGTTGACCCAGGTGAATTGGATATTGACGAACCTAGCCTACAGGTGTTTGCGTTTGGTCTACACCCAAATCCAGCAAAAGACATGGCAAGCGTACAAGTTGAATCAGGGTTTGGCACACAGATTTCTCTCTACAGCCCCACCGGAGCTCTTATCAGCAACCAGTTAGCATTGTCTCAGGTAACTCGATTAGATCTCAGGGAATTAGCTCCTGGAGTTTATTTGGTTGAAGTTGTTAAGAGTGATGGCGCGAGAGCCACGCAAAGGTTGACGGTGGTTAATTAAACACCAACAGCAACTACGTCGTCAACAGCTTCGAGTTTAGATTTAAGAAGTTGCTCAATCCCACCTTTAAGGGTTTGGGTTGATGATGGGCATCCTGAACACGCACCTCTAAGATGTACGTAAACCGTGCCTTCTTTGAAAGCAACAAAGTCAATTGCTCCACCATCTTGCTCTACAGCTGGCCTAACAAATTCATCAAGCAATCTCTTGATTTCATCGTCGTACTCTGAAGGCACAATGTCTGCTTCTGCGATGAAGTCGGCAGTAGCAGGTTTTTCGGACGGAAGCACATCAGAAGACGATGCACCAAGGACGTTCATTGCATCTTTCACTTTACTTTCATCGACTGCAAATTCATTGTCCATCAACCATTCCCTGATGTATTCTCTTAGCTGATTTACAATCAACTCCCAGCCCAAACTTTCGTCTTTCGTTACAGATACAATTGAACCGCTAATAAAAACGCCAGTTACAAATGGGAAATGAAAAAGCTCAACAGCCAAAGGTGAACACAAAGCTGCATGATCTGGACTCAAAAATTCTAACTGATGACCGTCTTCTACCAAATTTCTATCCGCTACAAATTTCATTGTGGTGGGGTTTGGTGTCATCTCAGCGTATACGTTTGTGGGAAATTTCTTAGTTGACATTGTAACGCAAAGATACTTGGATTACTTAAACAGGTGTTAACTTGTGGAACCACTTGAAAAACATGAAACAGATTAAAAAATTTCAATTCGTTTTACTTGGGTTATTTGTTTCGATTTTTTCTCTTCAAACGATAGCCCAAACCCCAGCCCAACACTCATCGACATTCCCCGTAAATGGAACAGTTGATAAGCACTTGGTGAGGACTGTATTAGAAAACGCAACGGTTCATGTCGATTATAAAACAGTAATTGAAAACGGAACAGTTGTATTATTTAGAGGTTTAATCGAGGATGTTGGCTTAGACGAAGAAGTTAAGATTGTCGAGCCATCAATACGTATAGACATGAAGGGATACCACCTTTACCCCTCATTTGTAGACCTTCACAGCTCATATGGATTGCCGAAGTCAAAACCAGCAGAGTGGTCGCGTAAACCACAATATGAATCAGATAAAAAAGGTGCTTACGGTTGGAATCAAGCAATCCGCCCAGAAATAAATTCTGCAGCTGTTTTTGTAGAAGATGAAAAAGAGGCCAAATCTATTAGGGAGGCTGGTATTGGAGCAATGCTTGTACATGTTCAAGATGGAATAGCAAGAGGAACGGGGGCATTAGTTATGCCGGTCGACAACCCTCGAGATGCAATTATTCGCCCAGAGGCTTCGGCTCACTATAGTTTTAGAAAGGGATCATCAAAGCAGAACTACCCAAGTTCATTGATGGGTTCTACAGCCCTAATTCGCCAAACTCATTACGATGCTTTGTGGTATTCAGAAGCATCAAAACGAGGGTTATCAGGTGGGACTAACTTGAGCTTAGAAGCTTTCAATTCATCTCAGGAACTTCCCCAAATTTTTAGCGCAGGCAATTGGAAGGATGTATTGAGAGCAACAACAATAGGCGAAGAGTTTGGGATTGATTACATAGTTCTTGGAGGGGGTGATAGCTATCAAAGAGCTGATGCAATTGCAGAAACGGGAGCGACAGTAATTGTGCCTGTTACCTACCCAAAGGCTTATGATTTAAGCGATCCATTCCTAGCAAGATTCGTTTCTTTAACTGAACTTAAGCATTGGGAACTTGCGCCAAGCAATGCAGCAATTTTAAATGAAGCAGGGGTAAAAATTTGTTTTACTTCAGATGGTTTGAAATCGCCTGCGGAATTCCTGCCTGCGGTTAGAAAAGCAGTTGAAAGAGGACTGCCAGAATCTGAGGCGCTTGCAGCTTTGACTACTAATCCCGCCAAATCTGTAGGCGCAGAAAATTTAGTTGGATCATTGGAAAGCGGACTTATGGCAAATGTCCTAGTTGCTGATGGACTTCTTTTTAATAAGGAGACCAAACTGGTTGAACACTGGGTTAGTGGAGAGCCCACAATTCTATTTGATAGAAATGCCTTAGACCTAGGCGGAAACTATAGTTTAACGATTGGAGCTAATACAGCTGACCTGGTTATTGAAGGTGAAGTTGGAAAGTGGAAAGCAAAAGAACAAGTGAACGATTCTACATCAAATAAAGTGGATATAAGTTTAGACGGAAGATCGGTAGTTCTAGGATTGAAAAAAGACGATGGCCTAACTAGACTTACTGGAAACATATGGATGGACAGTAGAATCTGGGAAGGGACAGCAGTCGATGCTCACGGAAATGTAATGGAGTGGAGCGCGGTTAAAAAAGACGTTATTTCTGAAGAAATTTCCGAAGAATTATCTGATACGATAGAAGTTGAAGAGGAGATTTTTGGGGACATCATTTATCCATTTACAGCATATGGTTCTAAAAATGTACCTGAAGAGAAGAATGTAGTAATAAGGGGAGCTACGGTTTGGACTTGCGAAGAAGAGGGCAACTTAGATGAAACTGATGTACTTATTAAAGACGGGAAGATCCATACAATAGGCAGAAGGTTGATCCTTTCTGAAATACTTGGACCTAACCCAGTGTGTGAAGAAATAGATGGCAAAGGAATGCACCTTACTCCTGGAATAATTGATGAGCACTCTCACATTATAGTTGAAAGAGGTGTAAACGAAGGAACTCAAGCTAGTAGTGCTGAGGTTAGGATTGGCTCGTCTCTCAATAGTGAGGATGTAAACATGTACAGGCAACTTGCTGGCGGAGTAACATGTGCTCAACTCCTTCATGGATCAGCAAATCCTATCGGAGGCCAAAGCGCAATTGTAAAGTTCCGTTGGGGTTCACTCCCAAACGATCTTCTCTATGAAAACGCTTCTCCTTTTATCAAGTTTGCACTAGGAGAGAATGTTAAGCAGAGTAATTGGGGCGATATGCAAACTACACGCTTTCCTCAAACAAGAATGGGTGTAGAGCAAGTGTTCTACGATAATTTTATAAGAGCCAGAGAATACGGCAAAGCCCAACTAGATTACAGACAGGCTCTAAGGAAAACAAAGAGGAGGGATGTCTTAATAGGTAAGGGGCCTCTTGAACCTAGAAGAGACCTAGAACTCGATGTTATTTGGCAAATCATAAAAGAAGAGAGGTTTATCACTTGTCATAGCTATAGGCAGGATGAGATAAATATGTTAATGCACGTTGCTGATTCAATGGGCTTCCGATTAAACACCTTAACTCATATTTTAGAAGGCTACAAGGTTGCTGATAAAATGAAAGCACATGGAGTTGGGGGCTCGACATTTAGCGATTGGTGGGCTTATAAATACGAGGTGAAAGATGCAATCCCATACAATGCAGCAGTACTCTATGACATGGGAATTGTTACGGCGATTAACAGCGACGACGCAGAAATGGGGAGAAGACTCAATCAAGAAGCAGCTAAGGCCGTAAAGTATGGTAGAGTCCCTCAGGAGGAGGCGCTTAAGATGGTGACCTTGAACCCTGCAAAGCTTCTTCACATTGACCACAAGACTGGGTCTATTGCAAAGGGCAAGGACGCTGATCTTGTGATATGGGATGATAATCCACTTAGCATGAACGCTCAAGTTGTTGCTACCTATGTTGAAGGAAGGTGTTTGTTTAGCCTAGAGAGAGATAAGGAATTAAGGGATGAGATCAAAATCGAACGAGCTAGACTTACTGAAAAGATGATGAACTCGGCTGAACCAGGCGCTAAAAAGCCATCGGAAAAAGTAAGTGCTCATTATCACTGTGACACGTTAACTGAAGAAAACAGATAAGATGAAGAATTTTATTACAATGTTAATTGCAATTCTAAGTCTACTGTTTTCTCTTAACGCACAGCAGACACCCGCACCAGAACAAACAAGATCTATTCTTATTGTTGGAGGAACTGCACACCTGGGAACTGGTGATGTAATTGCCGATGCAGCTATTGGATTTAGAGATGGAAAAATCGACTATGTTGGAAGGGCATTCCAAGTTGACAAGAGTAAATACGACGATGTTATCGACGCAACTGGAAAAGAAATTTACCCTGGCTTCATTGTTACAAATTCTACCATAGGTCTTCAAGAAATTGGTGCTGTAAGGGCATCCAGGGACCAATACGAAGTGGGAACATTCAGACCCAATGTTAGATCATTAATTGCGTTTAATACAGATTCAGAAATTACACCTACGGTAAGGACTAATGGAGTCTTAATGGGCCAAATCACACCAAGAGGAGGTGTTATTAGCGGCTCAAGTGGAGTAGTGCATTTTGACGGATGGAACTGGGAAGATGCCGTTGTAAAAATGGTAGATGGTGTGCACTTGAATTGGCCTTCGACTCACCATAAGCACAAAAAGGACGGTAAGGTCGATATAATGAAGCGTAAGACTTACGACCAAAGCAAGAGGGAAATTGTTTCTTACTTCACTGAAGCAAAAGCATATGCTGAATCATATCCAAAACCTTCTAAGGAAATGGATATAAGACATGAGGGAATGCGTGGTCTATTCGATGGATCGCTTTCCCTTTATGTTCACGCTGATGATGTCAGAGCAATTTCTGCAGCCCTACATTTTAAAAGGGAGATGGGTATTTCTAAAATGGTAATTGTTGGCGGCTATGACTCATATCTAGTTGCTGATGTCCTGCGTGAAAATGGTGTTAGTGTGTTGCTCAATAGCGTTCACCGACTGCCGAGGTTTAAAGAGGATGAAGTTGACTTGCCATATAGACTACCTAAGTTGCTAGCTGACGAGGGTGTCTTGTTTGGCCTACAGGTTGATGCCCAAATGACAGAAATGAATACTAGGAATCTTCCTTTTTATGCAGGAACAGCTAGGAAGTATGGTTTGACTGAAGAGCAAGCGGTTATGGCTCTCACTAGAAATGTAGCCCAAATCCTTGGGATAGATAATGTCTGCGGCTCAATTGAGCAAGGCAAGGATGCTACTCTATTTATTTCAACTGGCGATGCTTTGGATATTATGACCAATAATTTGACCCATGCATTTATTCAGGGTAAGAATATTGATTTAGACAACAGGCAGAGGGAGCTTTATAGAAAATTCCAAACGAAATACGGGATTGAGAGTAAAGACTCTCCGGAGTAATTAATATCCAGCTTTTTCTCTCGTCCTTGAGAGTACGTCGGTAGCAACACTTCTCGCCTTTTCAGCCCCAATCTTAAGAGCTGTATCTATTTCTGACTTGTTTTCCATTAAATAGTTGAAGCGTTCCCTTTGTGAAGCATATCCAACAACTATTGCTTCTAAAAGAGCCTTTTTAGCATGACCCCATCCATATCCTCCAGCTTTTAATGAACTTGCCATTTCCGCTGCATCACTTTCTGATGCGATGAGCTTATACAGCTGATAAACCACAGACGAATCTGGATCCTTGGGCTCTTCTAAAGGAGTTGCATCGGTGATAATTTGCTTGTTGATTACCTTTTTGATTTCTGAGGGCTCAGCGAAGATATCTATGGTGTTGTTTTGGGATTTTGACATTTTCCCACCATTGGTGCCGGGCACATACATCGTGCTTTCATTCACCATCACCTCTGGAAGAACGAAGGTCTCCCCAAACTTGTGATTAAATCTGCTGGCAACATCTCGAGTCATTTCTAAATGTTGCATTTGGTCTTTTCCAACAGGCACCTTCTCCGCATCGTAAAGAAGTATGTCAGCAGCCATAAGCATAGGGTAGGTAAAGAGTCCTGCATTAACATCCTCCAACCTATCAGCCTTATCCTTAAAACTGTGGGCAAGAGTTAAACGAGAATACGGAAAGAAGCATTGCAAATACCAAGACAACTCTGTCACTTCTGGTATATCACTTTGCCTATAGAAAACAGTTTTCTCAGGGTCAAGCCCAAACGCAAGCCATGCTGCGGCTACAGCGTATGTGTTGTCCCTCAGCGTATCTCCGTACTTGATTTGGGTTAGGGAATGGAGATCCGCAATGAAGAGAAACGACTCGTTTGACGGGTCATTTGCAAGGTCTATGGCAGGCACAATCGCACCAAGGATATTTCCCAAATGCGGCGTTCCAGTACTTTGAATTCCAGTTAAAATGCGAGCCATAGTCCAAATATCAACAGAATTCGTTGAATGCCAACTTCAGATGTGCAGCGATTGCTTCGGCAGTATTTCCCTCGATGTGGTGGCGCTCAACCATCATTGCCAGTTTACCATCCTTAAATAGAGCAATGCTCGGTGAAGAAGGAGGGTAGGGCAACATGAATTTTCTTGCGTGTGCAACAGCATCGGTATCAACACCAGCAAAAGCAGTTGTGATATTATCTGGAGTTTTTTCATTCTCCATTGCGGCAATAACTGCTGGCCTCATAGATCCTGCAGAACAACCACAAACACTGTTAATCGCAACTAGTGTTGTTCCGGGTTTATCAAGTGCGTTATTAACGTCGTCAATTGTAATTAGTTCGCTAAAGCCTGCGTCTGCAAGCTCAGCTTTCATTGGTGCAACTAGTTCAGGAGGGTACATGTGTAGATTTTAAAAATAGTTCGTTGTATTGTTCGTCATCGATAGGCGATGGAGCATCTATCATAACGTCTCTTCCAGAGTTGTTCTTAGGGAAGGCGATAAAGTCTCTAATTGAATCAGAGCCGCCAAACATAGAGCAGAGTCTGTCGAATCCTAAGGCCAAACCTCCGTGTGGTGGCGCTCCATATTTGAAGGCATCCATAAGGAAGCCAAACTGCGCTTGGGCTTCTTCTGGAGTAAACCCAAGTAGGTCAAACATTCTTGACTGAAGTTCTCTGTCGTGAATTCTTATTGAACCTCCGCCTATCTCAACTCCATTAATCACCATGTCATACGCGTTGGCCTTAACCTTACCTGGATCAGTATCGATTAAGCCAAGTTGATCGGGTTTTGGCGATGTGAATGGGTGGTGCATAGCGTGGTAGCGTTTAGTATCCTCATCCCATTCTAGAAGCGGGAAATCCATAACCCAAAGTGGCTTAAACACCTTTGGATCTCTGAGACCAAGCTCTGATCCCATGTGTAATCTCAACTCTCCTAGTTGCTTTCTAGTCTTGTCTAAATCTCCAGACAGAATCAAGATCAAATCGCCTGTTGAAGCTCCAGCTTTTTCACCCCAAGCTTCGCGCGCATTATCGTCAAAGAACTTGTCTACACTACTCTTAGTAGTGCCGTCCTCATTCATTTTGCAATAGATTAGTCCTTTAGCACCAATCTGCGGGCGCTTAACCCAATCAGTTAGTTTGTCTAATTGCTTTCGCGTATATTCTGCTGCACCCGGAACAACAATTCCTAGCACTGATTCAGCAGAATCGAATACTCCAAATCCCTTGCCCTGAGTAACTTCAGCCATATCTACGAACTGCATCCCAAATCGAGTGTCAGGCTTGTCAGATCCGTACAATCTCATGGCATCATCGTAATCCATTCTAGGGAAATCCTCGATTTCTACATCGAGAACGATCTTGAATAATTGACGAACCATTCCTTCAAAAGTGTTTAGGATATCTTCTTGCTCAACAAATGCCATCTCACAGTCAATCTGAGTAAACTCAGGCTGGCGGTCTGCACGCAGATCTTCATCACGGAAACACTTTACAATTTGGTAATAGCGGTCGAAGCCACTAACCATTAATAACTGCTTAAATGTTTGAGGACTTTGAGGGAGTGCATAGAATTGACCAGGGTTCATTCTACTTGGAACAATGAAATCACGTGCACCCTCAGGAGTTGATTTAATCAAATATGGAGTCTCTACGTCGATGAATCCAATTGAGTCCAAATACTTTCTAGTCTCAATCCCAACCCTATGACGAAGCATGATGTTTTCCTGTACAGGATTACGACGCAAATCGAGGTAGCGGTATTGCATTCTTAAATCATCTCCACCATCAGTATTGTCCTCAATAGTAAATGGTGGAACCTTACTTGCGTTTAAAACATTAAGTGATTTTACGTCAATTTCAATATCACCAGTCGGATTGTTTGGGTTTTTGTTTTCCCTTTCAACAACATCACCATTGATTTTGATTACGAATTCTCGTCCTAGCTTCCTCGCTTGAGAGCAAAGTTCAGCATCTGTATCCATGTTAAATACAAGCTGTGTAATACCGTAGCGATCGCGCAGGTCAACAAAGGTCATACCTCCAAGGTCTCTAGTCTTCTGAACCCAACCACTCATGGTAACATTTACACCCTGATGATCTAGGTTTAACTCTCCACATGTATGTGATCTATGCATAGCGCAAAGTTAGAATTTATCTACCGTAGATTCGCATTATGCAAAACCAGTTTAATAGTCCGTCAGAACGCCTTGAAAAGATGCGCGAAGAAGCGCTAAAAGGAGGTGGAGAAAAACGCATTGAAGCGCAGCATGCTAAGGGTAAACTAACTGCGCGTGAGCGTATTAGCCTTTTGTTAGATCCAGGAACTTTTGAGGAATTGGGGATGCTTGTGACTCATAGGTCGACAAATTTTGGCCTAGATAAGCAAAAATTTTTGGGAGACGGGGTTGTAACTGGTTACGGAAAAGTGAATGGAAGGCTTGTTTATGTCTTCTCTCAGGACTTTACAGTACTCGGCGGATCACTTGCCGAAGCACACGCTGAGAAGATTTGTAAAATAATGGAGCTTGCTCTCGAAAATGGAGCCCCAGTAGTTGGACTTAACGACTCAGGTGGAGCTAGGATACAAGAGGGGGTAGTTAGTCTAGGTGGATATGCAGATATTTTTTATCGCAATGTTCAAGCTAGTGGAGTTGTCCCACAACTTTCATTGATTTTAGGTCCTTGTGCAGGTGGAGCTGTATACTCGCCAGCACTAACAGATTTTACATTCATGGTGGAGGGTTCGTCATACATGTTTGTTACAGGACCAAATGTTGTAAAAACCGTAACACACGAAGAAGTAACTTCAGAAGAGCTAGGCGGTGCAAAAACACATGCGACTAAATCGGGAGTAACACACTTTACAGCCCCTCACGAGGCAGCTGCTATAGAACAAGCAAAAGCTATTCTGAGCTTCCTTCCACAAAACTGTGAAGAAGATCCTATCGCTTTAGAGTATACTTCTGGAAACGAAAAGCGTCCTGCGTTGGACAGTTTAATTCCTGAAAATGCTCAACAGCCTTATGATATTAGAGAAGCTGTTAATGAGATTGTGGATTCAGACACCTTCTTCGAAGTACAAAAAGATTACGCTGAAAACATCGTAGTTGGTTTCGCTAGACTAGCAGGAAAGTCAGTTGGTTTAATTGCTAATCAGCCAGCTTTCTTAGCTGGGGTATTAGACATCCACGCATCAACTAAAGCTGCACGATTTGTAAGAACATGTGACGCTTTCAATGTGCCACTTTTAGTCTTAGAGGACGTGCCTGGATTCTTGCCTGGAACAGACCAAGAGTGGAACGGCATAATTACTCACGGAGCAAAACTCCTTTATGCTTTCTCTGAAGCAACTGTACCTCGAGTTACAGTAATTACGAGAAAAGCATACGGAGGAGCTTACGACGTCATGAATAGCCGCAACATTGGAGCAGACATGGTTTATAGTTGGCCTACGGCAGAGATTGCTGTAATGGGAGCAAAGGGTGCAGCAGAAATTATATTCAGAAAGGAGATTAAAGATTCTTCTGATCCAGCTGCAAAACTTGCAGAAAAGGAAGCTGAATACGCTGAGCTATTTGCACACCCTTATAACGCAGCATCACGAGGATATGTTGACGAGGTGATTAACCCAAGCGATACTCGCGAGAAGTTAATTGCAGCATTTGATATGCTAAAGAATAAGGTTAGAAATAATCCGCGAAAGAAGCACGGAAACTTACCACTTTAATTAAGGTTTTTCTCTCTTAATTGAGCAGCCAAGTGGAGCTGTTACGTTCTTGCGAACTTTTTTTCCTGCTCCATGACGCTCAATTGCGTCTCTAAGAAAGTGCTTTTCTACATCCTTTGCGCTATCTACATTATCGTCAATAGCACCTTTGTAAATGAGGCTTAGATCTGAGTCAAAAAGGAAAACATGTGGAGTTGTTTTAGCATAAAATGCATTTGCTAACTGACTCATTTCGTCAACAACATATGGAGCGGCGTAGTTCATATCACGCGCTCGGTTTTTCATTGCGCTGATATTGTCTTGATTTCTTCTGAATGCTGAATTTGAATTAACCAGTATAGATCCAACACCATTTGACTCGGCAAATTCAATAATTCCATTATATCTGCCTTCCCATCCTTCTGTATCTCCACGTCCGACAACAAATGGGCAAGTATTGCAAGTGAAAATCACCAAAGCTCCATTCTCTCCTTTGATATCCTCAATTGAAAAAGCACGACCATCGTAATTCCTCATCTGTTCATCAGAAAGAGGCGCTTTATCTCCTATTTCTAGGGTTTGGGCTGAAGCAAAAGTAACAGCAAAAAATGCTATAAGAGTTAGAGAAAAATTTTTCATGGTTTACTTTATTAAAAGTGCGTCACCGTATACATAGAAGCGGTAACCCTCCTTAATAGCTTCGTTGTATGCATCCATAATTAGCTCGTGGCCAGCGAATGCAGATTGAAGCATCAATAGAGTTGATTGGGGAGTGTGGAAGTTTGTAAGTAGACTATCAGCAACCCTAAAGTCATACTTTGGGAAGATGAATTTGTTAGTCCAACCGCTAAACGGCTTTAGAGTATTTGTAGTACTTACAGAAGTTTCCATTGCGCGCATTGCAGTAGTACCAATTGCGCAAATTCTCTTCTCCTCTTGCTTAGCTCTATTCACTCTATCCACGCAGTTCTGAGGTATGATTAATTGCTCACTATCCACTTTGTGCTTAGTGATATCCTCAACTACAACTTCACGGAAAGTCCCAAGCCCAATGTGTAGAGTAAGGAAGCTCATGTCGATTCCCTTAATCTCAAGACGCTTAAGAATTTGCTTAGAAAAGTGAAGGCCAGCAGCTGGGGCACCAACGGCACCTTCTACATTTCCGTAGATAGTTTGGAATCTTTCGCTATCTATATCCTCAGTACCTCTAGCTAAATAACGAGGCAATGGAATTTCACCTAGCTCTGCAATCTTCTTCAGAAAATCAGACTTAGTTCCATCAAAAAGGAATCTAAGAGTACGACCTCTAGAAGTTGTGTTATCTATTACCTCGGCTACTAATTCGTCATTTTCTCCAAAGTAAAGCTTGTTTCCGATGCGGATTTTTCTTGCAGGGTCCACAAGAACATCCCAAAGCATACTTTCTTCGTTGAGCTCACGAAGAAGGAATACCTCGATTACCGCACCAGTCTTTTCCTTGTTTCCGTATAGACGAGCAGGGAAAACCTTTGTGTTGTTTGCTACGAAGACATCTCCTTCGTCGAAAATATCGATGATATCCTTGAACATCTTGTGCTCGAATTTGCCCGTCTTTCTTTCGACAACCATAAGGCGGCTATCTTCTCTGTTATCTAACGGGTATCTCGCAATTTGTTCTTCTGGAAGGTCGAACCTAAAGTGCGATAATTTCATTCTTTGAGATGACATATATGTGCAGTTTTAAGGGTGCGAAAATTGAGCGTGCGAAAGTAATCAAAAACACCATGTATGTCAAGTACTTTGGGCTATAAAATTCAGTCTACGCTAAAGACTTGACAGTTCTGATAAACTCCTGTAAATCATAGGCGTTTTCCACTGCAAAATTTCCGCTCTTAGTTCGCCTTAATTCGGTCAATGTTCCTCCAACTTTTAAGCCCAAACCCAAATCCCTCGCAAGTGCTCTGATATAAGTTCCCTTTGAACACTTTATCTCAAAGCTCACATCAACAACGGGGTGTTCCCCAACAGTTGCCGAAGTCATCCCTATAATATCGAAGCTATAAACTTGAACAGCTTTGGGTTTAAGGTTTACCGTTTTACCCTTTCTAGCCTCATTGTAAGCGACAACACCATCTACTTTTTTGGCACTGAATTGGGGTGGCATTTGGTCTAAATCTCCTGTTAGATGATTAGCTGCATCAACGATAGAATCGAGCTCTAAAGTTCCAATTCGCGAAGCATCACCCCAACGATCTATCTCGGTTTCTGCATCGAATGAAGGAGTAGTTACGCCCAAACGAATTACACCAGTATAAGTTTTTTCCTCAGCCTGAAGAGTCTCTATTGTTTTTGTCTTTCTACCTGTACAAAGAATGAGCACTCCAGTAGCGAGCGGGTCTAAGGTCCCTGCGTGTCCAACCTTAACCTTGCGCAAATTAAAAGTGTGCTTAAGCGTTCCACGCACCTTATTTACTAAGTCGAAACTAGTCCAAGTCAATGGCTTGTCAAACACGAGAACTTGCCCCTCGAGCACTTCGTCTACAGTTGAAAAGGGAAGCTTAATCGACATTTTGGTTTTCTTTTTTAAGCGACCTACCACTGGTCATTTCAGTTGCATCAGACGCAGTCATACCAGCCATGTCTTCAAAGATACCAAGCGCATGCTTTACTGATTGAACTCCTGTAATTTTCAATCTTAAAGCACCATTGCGTTGATACATACTCGTATCCTTAGTGTTCTCTTTTAAATAATTTAAAACTCTCGCAAACATTTGCCCTTGGAAATATGGGCTTTCCTCTTCTGACACAAAGGCTGCAATCAGAACCTCGCTCTTAAGAATGACTTTTTCCATACCCAAAACCCTCGACAGCCACCTGAGTCGAATAGTTTGAAGTAGCTCTTCAGTTTCTTTTGGCACTAGCCCAAACCGATCTTCTAACATCACTTTAAATCCCTCCAGCTCATGCTCGGAATCTATTCCATCTAGTTTGCGATAAAGAGCAATCCTCTCGGGGATATCGCTTACATATGAATCGGGGATAAGCAATGCAAGATCAGTTTCCAGTACAGTTTCTTCCACATAATTCCCTGTCTCGCGTCTTTCTTCCTCGAACAGTTCTTGGAAGTGTTGTTCTTTGAGTTCTTTAACGGCATCAGATAGAATCCTTTGATACATCTCAAACCCTATATCCGAAATAAAACCACTTTGTTCCGCACCAAGCAAATCTCCAGCACCTCTTATATCGAGATCCCTCATTGCAATTTGAACTCCGCTGCCCAAATCGCTAAACTGCTCCAACGCCTGCAACCTCTTTCTAGATTCTGATGGCAAAGCACTAAACGGAGGTGCCATCAAATAGCAAAACGCCTTTCTGTTCGATCGCCCAACCCTTCCCCTTAGTTGGTGCAAATCACTTAGCCCAAACTTCTGCGCCTCATTAATCAATATCGTATTCGCATTACTGATATCAATTCCGCTTTCAATAATCGTAGTTGCAACGAGCACATCATAACCACCCTCAATAAATCTCGCCATAACATCTTCGAGCTCCTTTCCCTCCATTTGGCCATGCCCAATTCCTATCCTCACATCTGGACAAAGCCGTTGTATCATCCCAGCCACATCTTTAATATTTCCAACCCTGTTGTGAACGAAATAGACTTGCCCTCCGCGACTAACTTCATACGTAATTGCGTCGCGAATAGTCTCTTCGCTGAACCCAGTCAAAATTGTATCAACAGGATGGCGATTCGGAGGAGGAGTTCTAATGATACTCAAATCACGAGCGCCCATCAGAGAAAACTGAAGCGTACGAGGAATCGGAGTAGCAGTCAATGTAAGAGTATCAACATTCTCTTTTAGAGTCTTCAATTTATCCTTTACCCCAACCCCAAACTTTTGTTCCTCGTCAATAATAAGCAAGCCCAAATCCTTAAACTTCACTCTCTTCCCCACAAGTGCATGTGTACCAATAAGGATATCTATTTCTCCTTTCTCAACCTTAGCTAAGGTCTCAGTCAACTTCTTTCCAGTTTTAAATCTGTTTATGTAATCAACTGTAACTGGGAATTCTTTAAGTCTTCTCGAAAAACTACGAGAGTGTTGCATGCTGAGAATTGTTGTTGGAACTAGTACGGCTACTTGTTTGCCGTCAGTAGCAGCTTTAAACGCAGCTCTTATTGCAATTTCAGTTTTACCAAACCCAACGTCACCACAGATAAGTCTATCCATGGGCATTGCCTTTTCCATATCTTCTTTTACCGCCTTTGTCGCTTCGTGTTGATCTGGCGTATCATCAAACATAAAGCTAGCCTCAAGCTCGTGTTGTAGGTAGCTATCGGGGGTGTAGGCAAATCCTTCTGAGGCTTTTCTCTTGGCGTACAATTGAAGGAGGTCATAGGCAATTTGCTTAACCTTCGATTTGGTTTTGGCCTTAGTCTTTGCCCAAGTAGCGGTGCCAAGCTTATTTATTTTGGGCTGTGTTCCTTCTTTAGAAGTGAATTTCGAAATCCTGTGCAGAGAGTGAATGCTCACATATAGCACATCGCCTCCCTTGTAAGATAACCTTATCGCTTCTTGTTCTTTTCCGTTTACCTCAATTTTATGCAGCCCAGAGAATTGGCCAATTCCATGGTCGATGTGTACCACATAATCTCCAACTTCAAGAGCCATTAGCTCTTTGATTGTTAAGGCCTCCTTGCTCTTCTTATAACCTTCTTTGAGACGGAATCTGTGATATCTATCGAAGAGTTGATGGTCTGTGTAGACTAAAATCTTTAATGCCTTGTCAACGAATCCCTGGCTCAACTCCATAGCAATTGGATTGTACGGAGCATCCTCCTCTCTGTCAGTGAAAATGTCGTGCAGTCTTTCGAGTTGTGTTGCTTGGCCAGACACAATTACATTTACATATCCATTCTTGCCGTTAGCGATAAGATTGGACGTGATCATGTCGAAATTCTTGTTGAACGCAGGTTGTTCAGTCATTTCATAATCGAGAGTAATTCTATCAGGGAAGGTGGTACCGCCTCCAAACTCCACAACTCTGAATTCCTCAATCATTGACTTAAAAACAGAGGGATCTAAATACAGCTCTTCAGGAGGTGTGCGCTCTAATTCTCCATCTAACCTTTCGAAATGAAAACGTGCTTTTTCGAGCTCCATATCTAGGCCCTTTTCACAACTCACCACATCGTGCATCCATATTACTGTATTGTTTGGGATGAAGCTGAAAAAGCTTTCCTTCGATTCGTGTAGCATTTTCTTTCCCACGTTGGGAACGACTGTTGCCCGAGTAAGCTTGCCCACACTCAACTGGCTTACTGGATCAAACTTTCTGATTGAGTCTATTTCGTCACCAAAGAATTCTATCCTGTATGGATAGTCCAAAGAGTAACTAAAGACATCTACTATACCTCCTCTAATTGCGTATTGCCCAGGCTCGTATACGAAGTCGACCTTTTCAAATCCGTATTCCATGAAAACCTCATCGAGAAAATCCAAGGTGTAGTTTTTGCCTAATCCCAAAGTAAATGTCTGGGAGCTCAATTTATTCTTAGTTACCACAAGCTCAGAAAGCGCACCAGGGTAACTAACAATTATGCATCCATCTCTTCCTCCATTAATTTCATTGAGCACCTGAGCTCTCATTCCTATGTTGGCATTTTCCACTACCTCTTCCTGATATGGCACTCTGGCTGATCTCGGAAAAAGGAAAACGGGACGAGGATTTTTGACTAGAATTTGCTCGACATCATTCATGAAATATGCAGCACTTTCCTTGTCTTCAAAAACGAATAAGTGATGCCTAGGCTTAGAACTAGATTCTAACTCTCTCTCAAGCATACCACAAACTGAAAGTGAAAGTGCAGATCCTACGACATTGCGTAATTCGACCTTTGTCCCTTCGTTTTCAAGGGAGTTGAGAACCGTAGTTGCTCTATTATCGCGTCTATAAAATTCTAATAGATCGTCTGGGCGCATCTATTTTTATGATGTCTGGCATTTTTGCATAACCTCAACGAGGTTTCTGCTACCAACGTAGTATGGTATTCTTTGATGTAATTCTATTGGTTGAACATCGAGTATTCTCCCGTTATCATGAATTGCAAAACCTCCAGCTTCTTCAGCAATAAATGAGAGTGGAGAGCATTCGTAAAGTAATCTTAGTTTGCCGTTTGGCTTATTCTCAAGAGATGGGTAAATGTAGATTCCACCGTGAATCAAATTGCGGTGGAAATCGGCAACAAGTGATCCAATATATCTAGCTTTATAATCTAGGCTAGTGTCCTCATTACAAGCTTTAACAAACTTTTTAGTTGGTTCAGTACATGTGTCGAGTAGAGCATTATTCATAGAATAAGTTTTACCAATTTCTGGAAATTGCATCTGGGGATGAGATAGGAAAAACTCACCTACAGCAGGGTCAAGAGTAAATCCGTTTACTCCTGTTCCAGTTGTATAGACTAACATGGTAGATGAGCCGTAAAGGATATATCCAGCTGCTACTTGCTCTGTTCCCTTTTGTAAAAAATCTGCTTCGCAGATAGGCTCCCCAATTGGAGTAACTCTACGGTAAATACTGAAAATTGTTCCAATGCTTACGTTAACATCAATATTTGATGAGCCGTCAAGTGGGTCAATTAGTAAGATGTACTTACCTACGCGTCCCTCGTCACCACAGATAAAAGGTTCTTCTTGTTCCTCAGAACCAATTCCAGCTACAGATTTCCCAGCAGATAGAACTCTCATAAATACATCATCGGAAATTTTATCAAGTTTTTGCTGAGATTCGTCTTGTACATTTATAAAGCCGACGTCGCCAAGTATGTCAGCTAGACCAGCTCTATTTACCTGATGGCTTACAATTTTTGAAGCCACAGAAATGTCTGTAAGCAATCTAGTCAACTGTCCGGACACAAAAGGGAATGCTGCTTGGCGGTCCATTATGAATTCTCCTAGAGTTTTGGGCTTACTCATGCTACAAAGGTACGTCTAGAGAAATGGCTAGAGAGTGAAAATCTTTAACGCTTAACTGTTCGGCTCTTTTGCCAGAGAATTCTTCCGGAATTAAATCTATAGGGAAGCCTGCGCTGCTAAGAGAATTGCGAAGTGTTTTACGCCTTTGATTAAATGCGCCTTTGACCACTCTTTTGAAATGTGTGAATGAACACCCTATATCTTGAGTATTATTTCTAAGCAATCTGATTACCCCGCTTTTCACTTTAGGAGGAGGGTCAAATGCATCTTCGTAAACAGTGAAAAGGTATTCAATGTCGTAATACGATTGAAGGAGGACGCTTAGGATTCCATATGTTTTTGACCCTGGTCCTTCTGCCACTCTTTCTGCCACTTCTTTTTGAAACATGCCCACAACTTCTGGCACTCTGTTTCTCTTATCTAAAATCCAAAACAGAATTTGAGAAGAGATATTATAAGGGAAATTTCCAGCCACGATAAATGGCGCTCCATTTGGAAAGGCCAAATCTGGATTCCATTTTAATAGATCAACACCATGAACTTGTTCGGACTTTAATACCTCTTCAGTAATCAAGTAATCGACACTTTCTTCGTCTAATTCAATTACGTGTAAGTCTAAATCTCCTCTCGCAATCAAGGGTTTAGTTAGAGCTCCAGTTCCAGGTCCAACCTCGAGGACTGTATTGCATCCATTGTGAAGAGTAATTGATTCTGCTATGCGTTGGGCAATTCCGGGGCCAGTGAGAAAATGTTGGCCTAAGTGTTTTTTTGCCCTAACGTCCATTAAGCTTTTCCTTCAGAAATAATTGGGAGAACAGTTCTAAATGCCGCAGCTTTTGCACCCCACCTTTCGACAAACTCTTGTTGCAATGCTGGGGCGCATTCCTTTTGGTATGTGTTGAATGCTTCAACTGAATAAGCTGTGTATTGCACTGCAAAAGTTAGCCCCCCTTGCTCATCGCCTTCAACTCTACAAAGTTTGAAATCTCTAAAATGGCCTGTGTTTAATACTGCAGGTATATGCTCTTTGTGCATGTAGTCCACCCACGCTTTTGCAAGAGAGGCGTCAACACTTATGGTTATGTTGTACAGTATCATCTATTCTTCTAATTCTCCAGTTAACTCTCTATACCGCTTACGCGCTTCAACAGTGTAAAGCGAACCACTGAATTCAAAAAGCAATCGCGAATACATTTCTTCAGCTTTTTCAAAATCCTTCAGCTGCTCGTCATAGATTTTAGCTATATTATACAAAGCATCGTCACCTGTGATATCATCAAAATGTAAGTCAACGACTTCTTCATAAAAGCCAATTGCACCCTCAATATTCCCCTCTTGCAATGCCAAATCCCCGAGTACAATTAATATTTCATCTTCTAAAGAGTGCCCAGGATATTCAGCCGTAAGAGTATCTAGTGTTTGTCTTGCAAGCCCAAACCTTCTCTGCATTATCAACAAATCCGCTCGAGCAAAAATCTCCATAGGCTCAAAGATTGTATCCAAATTAAAGTTGTCAGTTATGAGAAGACTCAAGTCAATAGCATCATTTGAAATAAGCTTAGACGTTGATGCCTTTAATGCATCTAGCTGAGTTTGAGCCCAAGCAAAATCACCAGTGTAATAGCTAATTCTTGCGTTTCTGAATTTGGCCTCATGGCCTAATGGATCATCTTTAAAGTCTAGGACTATTTGGGAAAAAATCAAGGAAGCATCCCAAACCAAATCTGCAAAAACATACACATCTCCCAACTCTAATTTGCATGCAGCTGCAACTCTCTCATTTAAGTCTGGCAATTCTAAAACTGCCTCTAGGTTGTCCATCGCCTCTTCGGACCTGTCCAGATAAAACGCTAAAATGTGAGCTTGGTCTTTTACCATGATCGCAGTTTCTGACCTTAAGCCCAAGTCTCTTAAACTTGCAGCGTAATCCCCTTCAAGGGTTGCTATACCCTCGTAATCTAAAGGCACTTCTTTTTTAAGCGCCTCAAACCTCACCTGAAGTATTTCGTTTCTTGCTGTAAAGAAATACGGGTTTCTTGAGCCAAGTCCTGCGACATACTCAAAGCAATCCCTTGCCGTATCAAGATCGCCATTTAGCGCTGCGGTATTACCAAGTTCCATCAATCCCGCTCCACGTTCACCTAATCTTACATCTAGGGATTTAGCGTGAATGAAAGCAGATGAAAAGTCTTTTTCCTGAGTAAAAAACCAAACTAACATTTGGGGATAAACGTCCTCACCTGGATATTTTTTAGCAGCCCTCAGAAGCTCGCCCTTCACCATCTTCACGTTAGACCTTTCAGACTCCAACCTGAGGTTTCTATTAAGTGAATTTTGAATAGTTGCTACATAGGTTGGCTTAGTATGTAGCAACTCCATAAAGCTAGCAACCATACCAGGGTAATCTCCCATCATACCCTTGAGGTTGGCTAGTTCAAAATGGAAATCGTCAGTTCCCATTTCTATAGCTTTCATATAGGTATTGTATGCAAGATCTAGTTCATCAAGCCCAATGAAAGCATTGGCCAATCTAACCGCATGACTTTTCCCAGGCTGCATATATGAGAGAGCATTGTCGAATGCTGTAAGTGCCTTCTCCCTCATTTCAAATCTGACATATAGAGCTCCTAGGTCTACGTATGCAGTCGATTTACTGTTTTTATGTCTACGCTTTATTCGCCCTTTTACAAGTTTTTCTGCTTCAATAAAATTGTCCATCGCAAGCAGGGACTCGTAGTACATCTGATAGACTTTGTTAGTCTTGTTTTTTTTGTAGATGTCGCCAAGGTAGAGTAGGGCTTGTTCGTAGCTGCCGTTGTTGTAATAGTATTCAGCTAGCTCAAGATCAGTTTGGGCTGAGGCATTTTGCGAAAAACAGAGCATGAGGAAAAGGGCAGTAAATAATCCCAAAATCTTTTGGATCACTTTCATTATTTTTCCGCTATTGATCTAGCCCAAACACCTTTCTTTGACGTTATCAAACTATCTATCAACGGCCAATTTTTTACATCTGTTTCAAGCCCAAAGCTGAAGTAATGTTTTGATAAGTCATACACTTCTTGCAAGTTCTCAACTGCTTTAATTTCTCTAGAAGCATTTTCATTAATGTATTCTTGAGTGATTGTGTCACCCTTTGCATCGATAGTTGCTCCAGATTCTATGACATTTAAAAGTCCTTCGATTTGGCTTATGCATCTAGAACTTTCTTTAGTCAAGCTATTGAATCTTTGTGGAGCATCTTTTAAATAGCGACTTGCTTCAGATAATTTTCCAATAATTGGAGCATCTGATCTAACGAATTCTACAGATGCTTCCACTCCAAGCCACCTAACATCTTCTTTTGCTGCATTGAGCCTTTCTCTTACCGATATAATTGAATCCATATCAAAAGCCTCAACAGATTTCTGAACGTCTTTTGCATTAGATAGTGCAGCTTGAAGAAGCTGTTTGTTTGGGTTTTCATCAACACACCCAACAAGGAAAAACAATACTATACTATAGGTAATAAATCTCATATTAAATTCTATCGAATCCTACGAATGGCACAAGTGCTGATGGGATAATAACGTCTCCATCCCTTTGGTGGTTTTCGAGTAGGGCTGCAACAATTCTTGGGAGTGCTAAGGCAGAACCATTTAGTGTATGTACTAATTGGTTTTTGCCACCTTCATCCTTGTAGCGGCACTTTAGTCTATTTGCTTGGAAAGTTTCAAAATTCGAAACAGAGCTTACCTCTAACCATTTTCCTTGGGCTGCGCTCCAAACTTCAAAATCATACGTGATTGCAGCAGTGAATCCCATATCACCTGCACAAAGTCTTAGAATTCTGTACGGAAGTTCTAATCCTTCTAGCAGAGTTTGAACATGCGCGACCATGCCGTCAAGCGCTGTGTCTGATGAGCTTGGGTCTGAAATTTGGACTATTTCAACTTTATCAAATTGATGCAATCTATTTAAACCTCTTACATCCTTTCCGTAAGAACCTGCTTCACGACGGAAGCACGGAGTGTAACCACATAGCTTAATAGGAAGTTCTGATGAAGAGAGTAAAGTGTCTCTGTAAATATTAGTTAGAGGAACCTCTGCAGTTGGAATCATATATAGACCGTCATTCTGCATATGGTACATTTGGCCTTCTTTGTCTGGAAGTTGCCCAGTGCCAAACCCACTATCAGAATTAATCATTAGTGGCGGGATGTATTCAGTGTAACCTGCTTCTTCTGCTTTTTCTAAAAAGAATCTGATAAGACCTCTTTGAAGTTTGGCCCCCTTGCCTTTGTAAAATGGGAATCCAGCGCCAGTCACTTTTGCTCCAAGGTCAAAATCAATTATCCCTTTCTCCTTTGCCAAATCCCAGTGTGGTTTACATGTATCGATTAAATCAACTTGTTCGCCATGAGTGCTTACTACCTCGTTATCTTCTTCTGACTTTCCGGCTACAACTAATTCTGAAGGAGTGTTGGGGATGTTGTAAAGCAATTCATTCATCGAATTTTCATGACCTTGCATCTGGTCTTTTAAATCCGATGACTTTTGCTTTAGCCCAGATGTAGCAGCTTTGACCCCTTCGGCCTCATCTCTTTTGCCAGCTTTCATTAATTCGCCAATCTGACGACTTAGAGAGTTTGATTCTGCAAGAGTATCGTCCAGCTCTTTTTGAAGAGATCGTCTCTCTTTATCTAGCTCAATAATCTTATCGATAGAATCGGTTACATCTATCCCTCTTTTTGAAAGCGCCACAATTATTTGGTCGCGCTCTTCTCTTATTTGTGTCAGTGTTAGCATTTGATTTGGTGAATTTCGGGTGAATTCCTCTAAATCCCCACCTTTAGAAAATAAAAAACTCCCGCCCCGAAGGGGACGGGAGTCCAAATTCATTTAGTATAAATTCTTACGCCTCGCCGCCTCCAGCAAATGGGACTACGCTTACGTAGGAACGGTTGTTGCGCTTCTTACGGAACTCAACAACTCCATCAGTTAGTGCGTAAAGAGTATGATCTTTACCTATACCAACGTTTGTACCTGGGTGGTGAGCAGTACCTCTCTGGCGAACAATAATGTTACCAGCAAGACAAGCTTGACCACCGAATATCTTTACTCCTAATCGTTTCGAGTGTGACTCACGTCCGTTCTTCGAACTACCTACACCTTTTTTATGTGCCATGATTTAAGGGGATTATGCTTTAGTTGATTTAGTCGCTTTCTTAGCCGCTGGATTCTTTGCTGCCTTCTTAGGAGCTGCTTTTTTAGCTGCCGGCTTCTTTGCTGCCGCTTTCTTTGTTGCTGGCCTCTTTGCTGCTGCTTTTTTAGCTGCTGGCTTTTCTTCTGCTACTTCTTCCTTCTTAGGAGCTGCTTTCTTAGCTGCACCCTTCTTGATATCCGTAATGCGGATTTCAGTTAAATAAGGACGGAAACCATTAAGTTTCTGGTAGCCTTTACGACGTTTCTTTTTGAAGACAAGAACCTTATCTCCTTTTAAATGCCTCTCTACAGTGGCATGAACGGCTAGGCCGCTTATAGCTGGGGCGCCAACTGTTACGTCACCACCTTTGTCCATAAGAAGAACCTTGTCGAACTTAATCTTCGCTCCTTCTTTTGCATCAAGGCGGTTAACGAAAACCTGCTGGTCTTTCTGTACCTTGTACTGGTGCCCTGCTATCTCTACGATTGCATACATTGGAAATATATTTTATAAATAGTCCAAACGGATTTACACCGTAAGGGGGCGCAAAGATAGGAATAACTGTCGCATTGCCCAAGTTTTCAGTTCTTTCTCTACTTTTTTCCACTATCGCCCCTTTTTACAAGGGCTACACCAAGCAGAATTACCATCCCTCCCACAAGATGCCAAAGCGTTAATCTTTCGCCGTTCACAAACCCCCACATTGCAGCAAACACAGGGATTATATACGTTACAGAGCTTGCGGTAAGTGCATCAGTCCACTTTATTAAAGCGTTGAAAACGGCGAGTGCAGCAGCAGTTCCTATGACTGCCAAAACAACTACTGCCATCATACTTTTTACTCCTGATTCATTTTCAGCTAAAACAGTTAATACGTCAGAGCCAAGTAAAGCGCATAGAGAAATTGGCATAACCATCGCAAGAGCAATAGCAGCAATGGTTGTGGCTCCAACATCAAGCAATTTGTTTTTGAGAATGTTCACACTACATCCATAAAACAGAGTTGCAAGTGCAACTTTACCACATGCCGCTATGCTTATGCCACCACTACCACTAAAAACCTCTGACATATCCCCTCCATCGCTGATAAGTATTACTGCACCAATAAATCCAATAATCAGTCCTATTAGTTGAGATCTAGAAACAACTGTCCTAAACAATAGGATGGCAATAATCATTGTAAACAGAGGCGTCAATGAGTTAAGCATGCCTGCAATAGCGCTTGGAATCTCGGTTTGGGCCGAAGTAAAGAGATAAGCAGGAAAAAGATTTCCGAAAGTTCCAACTCCTAAAATCCAACCCCATTTATTGCTTGGTACTTTCTTGAAATTGACAATTGTTACAGGCAGAAGGGTAAGTGCGGCTATTGAAATTCGCATAGCAGCCACATCCAGAGCAGAATATACGGGATTACCATTTGTGTCAAAAAGAGCAAGCTTCATCAAAATGAAAGAACTACCCCAAACAAATGCGAGGATTATCAATACACCCGAAATCAACCACATTGATTTTTGATTTTGCACAGTTTAGCAAAGTTAACCAGCCTAGCCTCACTAAATTTGCAATATGAGAATTTCTATTATTTCACTTCTAGTTTTTGCGACACTTGGATGCAGTGAGCCTATAAATGTGGACACAGTAATTACTTCTGTTGAAGCATTGGGCCCAGATGGAAAGACAAGTGCCAAACTTGAAATCCAGGGTATGATGTGCGAAGTTGGATGCGCTGCGAAGGTTAAAAAAGAGCTCCTTGAGCTAGATGGTGTTGCGAGTGTAATTATAGATTTTGACTCCGAAAGAGAGAGTGATTTTGCAATTGTCGAATACGACAAAAAGGCAATTAAGCCTGAGCTTCTCGCATCGACTGTCAGTGGAATTGCCGATGGGAAACTCTATGGAGTACCGTCATTAGAAATCACAAATTTTTCTAGAGAAGCTGATTGAAGGGCACTACATACATAGCATTCACTCTGGTTTTTCTTGTTGTTTTAGCTGGATCTGTCGTTAGGATGACAGGTTCGGGGATGGGCTGCCCGGATTGGCCAAAATGTTTTGGCCTATTGATTCCCCCTACTTCAGAAGACCAAATTACTTGGGCTCCAGATAAGCATTATAACGAAGGTCAAATGGTAATTGAAGACGAGACCCTGTGGCAAGCAAAATTTGAACACACAACTTCAGGCGATGAATTTTCACCCGAGAATTGGGAAAAGTACACCAAGCATGACTACGCAACTTTCAACGCCGTTCATACTTGGGTTGAATACATTAATAGATTATTAGGAGCTTTTTCTGGGATTCCCATTCTTTTACTCTTCAGCCTTTCTTTAACTTCTAAAAAAATTGTCCCAATTGTCCTTTCATCAGGAACTCTTCTTTCTGTACTCTTTGTTTCTTGGCTAGGAAAATTGGTCGTTGACGGTAATCTCATTCCATTTTCTGTGACTATTCACGCAGTAAGCGCACTTGCAATATTGGCGTTTTTAGTTGGGATGATGCAACATCTTTCTGGTGAGAGATTTACAATTACTAAAACAGTAAGAGGATTATTGATTTTTGCCCTGGCACTTTCGTTTTTGCAATTAGTGATGGGGACTCAAGTCCGCGAACAGATCGATATTCTGCTTGAGAGTGGCATCGCCAGAGCTAATCTTCTTGATTCACTTCCATCCTGGTGGAAATTTCATAGATCTGCAGTTTGGCCTTTGATTTTATTGCATTTGTTTTGGGCTGTGCCTGCTATGAAAATTAAGGGTTTGCGCAATTTTTCCTTTATCGCAGTTGCTATTCTCCTAGCCCAAACACTATCTGGATTCTTTTTCGTAAAACTTGGAATGCCAGCCTTAGTTCAACCTGCTCATATAATGTTGGCCTTTGGGTTAATTCTCGTCGATTTACGAGTACTACTTGCTTCAAAATTATAGGCATGAAAAACCTTCGGCTTTGCCGAGGGTTCTAAATATATTTCTGTCAAACCTAACCCATGAGCATTTTTCTTGTCAACTATGAGGACAATTAGATGTGTAGTTGTTTTGGTTAAATGGTCTAGGTTTGGTTAGCCACTACACATCTCACAATCGGAGCCGTTTTCGATGCTGCACATAGCAACTTGCTCTTCGTGTGTTAATTCAGGGGTGTCGCCTTCTTTGATTTCATCCTTGTACTTCTTGTCAATGGTAAACTTAATAGCATCTGCTGCTGCTTTTGTTCTTAAGTAGTACATGCCTGTCTTAAGGCCCAGCTTCCAAGCATGGAAGTGCATAGACGTTAGCTTAGCATTGTTCACATTCTCCATAAACACATTTAGAGATTGAGATTGACAGATGTAAGCACCACGGTCAGCAGCCATGTCTAGTATAGCTCTCTGGCTAATTTCCCAAGCTGTGCGGTAAAGAAGCTTAAGGTTATCAGGAATCTCCTTGATGTTTTGGATTGAGCCGTTAGCAGCAATCAAGCGATTCTTCATTTCATCATCCCAAAGACCTAACTTCGTTAGGTCGCGAAGTAGGTGCTTGTTTACAACGATGAATTCTCCAGAAAGTACACGACGAGTATAAATGTTCGAAGTATATGGCTCGAAGCACTCGTTATTTCCTAGGATTTGTGCTGTAGAAGCAGTTGGCATAGGAGCCATTAGTAGAGAATTACGCATTCCATGTTTCTTAATCTCGCTCTTAAGAACATCCCACTCCCATCTTTCAGTAGGAGTCACGCCCCAAAGATCAAACTGAAGTTTACCTTTAGAAGCAGGAGATCCTTTGAATGTTTCATAAGCGCCTTCCTCCTTTGCAAGATCTTTAGAAGCAGTACATGCAGCGTAGTAAATAGTCTCAAATACTTCTCTGTTTAATGCTTTAGCTTCTTCAGAGTCAAATGGGTAACGCATTAAGATGAATGCATCAGCAAGACCTTGAACACCAATTCCAATTGGACGGTGACGGAAGTTAGATGTGCGCGCTTCAACTACTGGGTAGTAGTTTCTATCGATAATCTTATTTAGGTTTTTAGTTACCTGGTAAGAGATCTCAAACAGCTTGTCGTGATCGAAAGTTCCATCCTCTTTTACGAATTTAGGAATAGCGATTGATGCAAGGTTACATACAGCTACTTCGTCTGGAGAAGTGTACTCGATAATCTCAGTACAAAGATTTGAAGAGCGGATAGTTCCAAGGTTCTGCTGATTAGACTTAGCATTTGCTGCGTCTTTATATAGCATGTATGGAGTTCCTGTTTCGATTTGGGATTCTAAGATTTTAAACCAAAGCTCTTGTGCCTTTATAGTCTTTCTTCCCTTTCCTTCAGCTTCGTACTTGAGGTATAGTTTCTCAAATTCTTTTGAGTGAGTGTCTGGAAGGCCTGGGCACTCGTTTGGACACATCAAAGTCCAATCACCATCTTCTTCAACACGCTTCATAAAGAGGTCTGGAATCCATAGGGCATAGAATAAATCTCTGGCGCGCTGCTCTTCCTTACCGTGGTTTTTCCTCATATCGAGGAAATCAAAAATATCAGCGTGCCACGGTTCGATGTACATCGCAAAAGAACCTTTACGGCGTCCGCCGCCCTGGTCTACATAACGAGCAGTGTCGTTAAACACACGCAGCATTGGAACAATTCCATTTGACGTGCCGTTTGTTCCCTTGATGTACGAACCAGTAGCTCTGATATCGTGCATAGCAAGTCCTATACCACCAGCACTTTGAGAAATTTTAGCACATTGCTTAAGCGTATCGTAGATACCAGAAATACTATCTTCTTTCATAGTAAGAAGGAAGCATGATGACATCTGTGGCTTTGGTGTCCCGGAGTTGAATAGGGTTGGAGTTGCATGAGTGAACCACCCTTCACTCAGCATGTTGTAAGTACTTACAACTGACTCCAAGTCGTCTTTGTGAATACCCACAGATACTCTCATGAGCATTTGTTGTGGACGTTCAGCAATGTTTCCATTGAGCTTCATTAAGTATGACCGCTCAAGTGTTTTAAATCCGAAATAATCGTAGCTGAAATCTCTATCATAGATAATCTGCGAGTCGAGGTATTCAGCATTAGCTTGAATGATTTCATGCACATCTTCTGCAAGAAGGCTTGCAGGATCTCCAGTCTTTGGATCGACATAGTTGTACAAGTCATTCATAGTGTCGGCGAAAGATTTTTTCGTCGACTTATGAAGATTACTTACAGCAATACGACTCGCTAGGTGAGCGTAGTCAGGGTGGCTAACTGCATTTGTAGCAGCAACTTCAGCAGCAAGATTGTCTAATTCGGTCGTTGTTACTCCGTCGTAGACTCCTTCAATCACCTTCATCGCAATGCGAACAGGATCTACATTCTCGTGTAGACTATAGCACATCTTCTTGATGCGGGCTGTGATTTTGTCAAATTGTACTAACTCTCTTCTTCCGTCTCTTTTAATTACGTGCATGGTAAATCTCTTGTGGGTGGTTCAGGTTTAGAAGTCAGCGTCAAGGCTGAATCCTTTTTCAGCTTCATTGCCATGGTTCATAACTCCAGCTTTTTGGTAATCACCAACTCTCTTTTCGAAGAAGTTGGTCTTACCTTGAAGAGAGATCATGTCCATAAAGTCGAACGGATTCGACGTGTTGTATACCTTTTCATTTCCAAGTTCTATAAGCAGACGGTCTGCCACGAACTCGATGTATTGTTGCATTAGCTCAGCGTTCATCCCTATTAGTCTAACTGGAAGAGCATGAGTAACGAAGTCTTTTTCCATTTCAACAGCTTCAGTGATAATTGTCTCAACTGTTTTCTTTGGAAGCTTATTAATTAGGTGCTTGTTGTATAGCAGGCAAGCAAAATCACAGTGCATTCCTTCATCACGAGAGATTAACTCGTTTGAGAAAGTAAGTCCTGGCATGAGTCCTCTCTTCTTAAGCCAAAAAATTGAACAGAACGAACCGCTAAAGAAGATTCCTTCAACTGCAGCAAATGCGATTAATCTTTCTGCGAATGATCCGTTTTCAATCCAACGAAGAGCCCAATCTGCTTTTTTCTTTACAAATGGTACAGTTTCTATTGCGTTCAATAAGTGATCTTTCTCTTCTGAATCTTTGATGTATGTGTCAATCAATAGAGAGTAAGTCTCAGAGTGAATGTTCTCCATCATGATTTGGAATCCGTAGAAGAATTTTGCCTCAGTGTACTGAACTTCTTTTACAAAGTTTTCAGCAAGGTTCTCATTAACAATTCCATCAGAAGCCGCGAAAAACGCAAGAACGTTTTTGATGAAAAATCTTTCGTCGTCGTTAAGCTTATCGTTCCAATCAACAATGTCAGATGAAAGGTCGATTTCTTCAGCTGTCCAAATACTAGCCTCCTGTTTTTTGTATTCAGCCCAAATGTCATCGTGTTCGATTGGGAATAAAACGAAACGATTTGGGTTTTCAACTAGGATAGGCTCCATAACCTCCGTGTTCTCCGGAAGTACCTCTTCAATGGAAGTTTGTTGCGCCATTTCTACTTCTACGATGGGTTCCTTGTTCTCAGCTTCGTTAACTTTTGAAGATGGTTGTTGCATGTCTCAATGACTTTATAGATGGTTAGAGAAAAATTTTGGGTGGCTGTGGTTTGCAAAATGGAGTCGCAACCAATCAACACATCAAAGAAAGTTTACCAATTGCACTATTTCAAGCCTTCATGTTCTTGAGTTGTTAACATTCATTATTGATAAAAGCTTAAGCAACTGACAAACAATAGACTAAAGGCTTAAAATACCAGATTTATGTGATAATTACATATAACATTGTTCTATCTTTATTTCAATTGAAATCACTGTATTTTTGCCGTCATGCTTAAAGGCCTTTTAAAAATTTTCCTAGGGGATAAATCCTCTGCAGACATAAAAGAAATCCAGCCTGTAGTAGACGCTGTTCACAATGAGGAAGAAGCCCTTATGTCACTCAGCGCAGATCAGTTGAGGGAGAAAAGCGCGGAACTGAAATTGAGAATTGATAAGCATGTCAAGCCATATCAAAATGAGATTGATAAATTAAAAGTTCAGGCTGCGACAATGTCGGAAGCGGATCTAGATGCCAAAGAGGCAGTCTTTGATCAGATTGACAGTCTTGAGTTAAAGATCAACGAGGAGTTAGAGGTTGTGCTAAATCAAATATTGCCAGAAGCTTTTGCCCTTGTTAAAGAGACGGCAAAGAGATTCGCTGCTGATGAGGATTTAGAGGTGACGGCTCAACAGTACGATAAAGACATTGCTGCTGTTAGAGACGTTGTTAGGATAGATGGCGATAAGGCATATTGGGCAAAGTCTTGGACCGCCGCTGGTTCTGAAGTGAAGTGGGAAATGGTGCACTATGATGTGCAGCTTATTGGTGGTGTTGCTCTTCACAGGGGAAGTGTAGCAGAGATGCAAACGGGTGAGGGTAAGACTTTGGTTGCGACGCTCCCTGTTTTCTTGAATGCTTTAACAGGAAGGGGAGTTCACGTCGTGACTGTGAACGATTATTTGGCAAGGCGTGATGCCGAGTGGATGGGTCCTATTTACGAGTTCCACGGACTTTCGGTTGACTGTATTGACAAGCATCAGCCTAATAGTGAATCGAGAAGGGAAGCATATAAATGCGATATCACGTTTGGGACGAATAACGAGTTTGGGTTTGATTACTTAAGAGACAATATGGCTCAAAGTCCTAATTCTTTGGTTCAACGCAGACATCATTATGCAATTGTCGATGAGGTTGATTCAGTTTTAATTGACGAGGCAAGAACACCTCTTATTATAAGTGGCCCAACCCCCAAAGGTGATGAGCAGGAATTTGATTCGCTAAAGCCTATGGTGGTAAAGTTAATTCAAGTTCAGCAAAAGGCGGTTCAAGGATTTATGTCAGAAGCTAGAAAGCTTATAGACGATGGCATCTCAAAACAGGAAAGAGAAAGTGCAGGTCTAGCTCTTTATAGAGCTTTCAGAGGTCTTCCAAAATCGAAACCACTTATTAAGTTCTTGAGTAATGAGGGTATGCGCCAAACACTACTTGGAGTTGAGGCATATTACTTGGCCGATAACCAGCGCGAGATGCATAAGGCAGATGCAGAATTGTATTTTGTGATTGACGAGAAAAACAATCAAATTGAGCTTAGTGAAAAGGGTATCGCTTTCTTGACAGAGGGCATGGAGGACGATGAATTCTTTACTATGCCTGATCTTGCAACAGAGCTTGTTTTAGTAGATAATTCTGAGGGAACTGATGATGAAAAGCTTGAAAAGAAGCAAGCGATTATGATGGACTACGGAGTTAAATCTGCAAGGATTCACTCAATGAACCAACTTCTTAAAGCATACACACTTTTTGAAAAAGATGTAGAATACGTTATCATGGACAACAAGGTTAAGATTGTCGATGAGCAGACGGGTCGTATTATGGATGGTCGTCGATACAGCGATGGTCTACACCAAGCGATTGAGGCGAAGGAAAATGTGAAGATTGAGGCTGCAACTCAAACCTATGCTACGGTTACTCTTCAGAATTACTTTAGGATGTATCACAAGCTTAGTGGTATGACGGGTACTGCGGAAACTGAGGCGGGTGAGTTTTGGGACATATACAACTTAGACGTAAAAGTAATTCCTACTAATAGGTTAATTGCGAGAGATGATAAGGAGGATTTGGTCTACAAGACAAAGAGGGAGAAGTACAATGCTGTAATTGAGGATGTAGAGAAACTTAGTAAGCAGGGTAGGCCAGTGCTCGTTGGTACGACTACAGTTGAGGTGAGTGAACTACTTTCAAGGATGCTGGATATGAGAGGTCTCAAGCACCAAGTTCTTAATGCAAAGCGTCACCAGCAGGAGGCAGAGGTTGTTACAAGAGCAGGTGAGCCAGGGACCATAACCATTGCAACAAATATGGCTGGTCGTGGTACTGATATTAAGTTGAGCGACGAGGTAAAGGTTGCAGGTGGACTTGCTATTATTGGTACAGAACGCCACGACTCACGTAGAGTTGATAGACAGCTTAGAGGTCGTTCAGGTCGTCAAGGGGATCCAGGTTCTTCACAATTCTACGCTTCTTTAGAAGATGATTTGATGAGGCTGTTTGGATCGGACAGAGTTGCCAAAATGATGGACCGCATGGGGCACCAAGAAGGCGAAGTGATTCAGCACAAAATGATTACTAAGTCAATTGAGAGAGCCCAAACAAAAGTAGAGGAAAACAACTTTGGTATAAGAAAAAGACTCCTCGAATATGACGATGTAATGAATGCTCAGCGTGAGGTCATTTACAAGAAGAGACGTCATGCTTTACACGGCGATAGAATTCGCACAGACATAGCAAATATGTTCTTCGAACTTGCTGAATTCAATGTTGATGCAAATCACGAGGTCAAAGATTATGAAAACTTCAAGATGGGAGTTCTTGCTCACATGGGATTAGAATCTCCTGTAAGTGAGGATGAATTTGTTTCTGGTAAGGCCGATGATTTAATATATAAAATTTACTCAGCTGCAGAAGTAAACTACAGAGCAAAACTTGATGAGCTTTCTACAAGAGCTAATCCGGTAATCAAGAGAGTTCACGACGACGAGAAAAACGATTTCAAAAACATCTTAGTGCCATTTACAGACGGTAGAAAGACAATTCAAGTAAGCACTAATATTGAAGAAAGCGTAGCAACTGAAGCCAAGAGCGTCATGAAGTCTCTGGAGAAGCAGGTTGTGCTCGCAGTAATAGATCAACATTGGAAAGAGCACCTTAGAGCTATGGATGACTTGCGTTCTAATGTTCAACACGCTAGACACGAGCAGAAAGATCCACTCCTTATATATAAGTTTGAATCTTACGAGCTTTTCAAAAAGATGATTGGTAAAGTAAATGCTGAAGTAGCATCCTTTCTTATGAAGTGTACTATTCCATCAAACCCAAACGAGCAAAAGATTAGCCAAGCTCGCCGTGTTGAGGCTACTCCACAAGGGACGACTTCGAAAGCTGGAATAGAGAATTTAGCCCAACAAAATTCAAGAATAGTTAGGCAGGGAGTAGGTCCAGGAAGGGCTCCAGATAAACCTCAAAAAGTTGCTCCGATTAGAACGGGAAAGAAGATAGGTAGAAATCAAATAGTTACAATAAAGCGAGGTTCTGAAACTAAAAAAATAAAATTTAAAAAAGCTGAAGATTTTTTAAACCAAGGCTGGTCTATGGAAGATTTTCATCCTGATATAAATTAGGTGACATTACTTTTATTTTTAGTTTTTGCATACACTTTCTAGCAAAATCAATACAAGTTTGGGGAGTATGAATGCTGTTTGTTTGGTGTACTAAAAAGTGGAAGGATTGAATAGAATCCTTGTTTTCATCAATCCAATTACACCAATTTTCCAATCTTGTGTTATCGCTATTGTGGCCGTCATACCCTCCAAAGCGAACTATAGTAAATGGAGATGTTAGCCTCATGTGGAGAGCATCTCTTCTAAGAGCTGTATCACTTATTACAGCACCTATTCCCAATTCGGACATTAGGGACCAAACCCTTTCTGCATCGCCACCTCCCTCAAACCAAAGTGGATTTCGAAACTCAACTGACATAATTAATTCATTTGGCCAAGCCTTGAGATATTCAATGAGTCTTCCACTGTGTTTTGGAGAATAATGAGGTGGTAATTGTAAAAATGCTGGGCCTAATTTTTCACCCATAGCAAGCATGCCCTCAATGAAATCATCGGTTGGACCTTCGCAATTATTGAACCTTCTATAATGAGAAATTATTGCTGGAAATTTGGGGCAGAATTCAAAACCTTCAGGCATTGAGTTGGCCCAATCAGCCATTTTTTCAGGAGAGTAAATTTTGTAATGAGTTGCATTGAATTCTATAGTGCCAAACTGTTCGCCGTAGTGCTTTGTCCAAGTTCGCATAGGGTCTTTTTCAGGATATACGCTTCCCCTCCATTTCCGAATAGTCCACATAGTTCCACCCGTAGAAATTTTCAGATTAGAAGATTTCGTAGGAGTAAAATCAAAGCGAGTTTTTGGTAGAGTCCAATCCAACCCATCTAGTTCTCGAATGCTATCTGCCTTACCAAATTTCACGCTACAAACCTAAGAACCAAGCGAGTGAATTTTAAGTTGGGGGTTTATTTACTTTACAAATTTGGGCTTGTGATAGAATTTATTTGGAGAATATTTTAGAAGTTTTTCCACTAAACGGGGTGTATGAATACTGTTATCCTTGCACTTTGGATTGGGTTAAGATTAAAAAATGGCCCACCAGACAAACTGATTTACTTGTGTTAGTACTCCGGAATGTCCAAACTATTGAGCAAACTAGGCCAATGGATTGTTTTGGACAATTCATTGGCCTATGAAGATGTGGTACTTTTTCAATTACACTACACTGGAAAAGAAAGCTTTCTAGAGCATATAATCAGGCAGAATTGTTAACTAGAGGTATGGCTGGTGTTTGGGGTGTAGAGGTTGATACATGGTAATTAAAAAGAGGAGCACATAAAAAATCGTTGACTGGTTTTGGAAGAAAGACTAGAACACAAATTGTAAACGATATGTTTTATTACAAGGATGGTTTTTGTGACATTAAAACATCAGTCATATTAATTGACGATGTGTTGACTAAAGGCGCTACTTTGAGATTGTGTAGAAATATTCTCGAAAAAAAGGAATAACCGTACTTGGTGCTGCAGTTCTTGCGTTAGCCTAATTAAAGAATCTATCTTTGGTCCTGATGCCTATTTCATCAAATATCATTGACCAGATTGAAGCACTTATTTCTAATGAAAGAAATAACACTGCTAACATGGCAAATATTAGTGCGCACTTAATGGCTGAGGGCGGATGGCATTGGGTTGGGTTTTATATTGTCGATAAGGAAAATGATCAGCTTGTGCTGGGGCCATTTCAAGGGCCAGTAGCATGTACTAGATTAAATAGAGGAAATGGCGTATGTGCAAAATCTTGGGTTTCAAATACTACTGTAGTTGTGCCGAATGTTCACGAGTTCGAAGGCCATGTCGCATGTAGTTCATTGAGTAATTCTGAAGTTGTAATTCCCGTGAGAAATAACGAAAGTGTTGTTGCAGTTCTAGATATTGATAGCGTAGATTTTGATGGGTTTACTTCAGAAGAAGTTAGGCTGTTCGAAAGAATTGTAAATAAATTAGAGGAAAGATGGATAGGATAGTTTCTCTTTTTGCAATTGTAATTTTTGCGATCTCCTGTGCTCAAGTTGGTGTGCCAACGGGAGGCGAAAAGGACGTATCTCCTCCAATTGTGGTAAATGCTTCACCCAAACTTGGAGCTACAAATGTCAATCCCAAATCGGGGGGAGTTCTTGAATTTGAATTTGATGAGTATGTAAATATCAGGCAGTTAAGTGCTCAACTTTTAGTTTCACCACCACTCGAAAAACCTTTGGATTGGACAATGAAGGGCAGGAAGGTGCAATTTGTGTGGAATGAAGATCTCAAACAGAATAGTACATATATTTTTCAGTTTGGTGATGCCATAGAGGATTTAAATGAAAAAAATCCAGCTAGAGATTTAACTCATGCATTTTCGACTGGACCTGATTTAGACACATTGAGTATTACCGGAACAGTTGATGATTTATTCTCAGGAGAAAAGCAAAGCGAAAGGAGAATTTTTGTCTACGATTGGGAGTTGCCAGTTGATTCAATTCTCAATGGAACACATCCCCTTTTTGTGACCTCAACTGATAGTGTTGGGTCTTTTACAGTTAGATATATGCCTGAAGGTAATTACAGGCTATTAGCCATTGATGATGTAGATAGAAATTACGTTTGGACTGATGGGGAGTCTCTTGCAATTCATAAGGACTCTATACAACTAAATTCAGTTGACACATTAGCAGTTGAATTATTGATGCAGAAGACACATGATATTGATGTGAAATATTTTGTGAATGTGGAAAGGGATAGTTTGGGTTTATTGGAAATTGAGCTGAGTGGTGAGTTGGATAATATCAATGAGATAGAGGCAAATGGTCTCGACAAGTTCAATTCTGGGAACTCATTACTTTTATGGTCTGACCCTTATACAGTAGAACACAGTACTGTGATTTGGTCTGGGGCAGATACTTTGATTGTTGAAGAAGAGAAAATGAATAGTCCTCTAGAATTTTCACTTATAAAATCTCCTGAAGGGAAGCAGATTTCTTCAACAGAGGCCGCATTTACTTTTTCTAGACCCATTACATTTCTTAAGCCTCACCTTTTTAAACTAACTAAATCGGATTTGACGGAAATTGAAATTAAATCCATTCATGTTTCAGAAGAAAACCCATTCCAGCTTATTGTTGAAGCTCCTTTTGGTAGAGGTGATGTTGTTGAATTATCAATGCTTCCAAAATCAATTGAGGGTCAAGGCAAAAAAATCCTTGCAGATACATTAATTACAAAGTGGTCAACTTTTAAGTTGGATGAATTGTCAGAATTAATAGTAGATGTTGATGCAACGGGTTGGATTGAATTAATTTCCGCAAATGGTACAGTCGTAAAAAATGTTGCCATAAAAAAAGGAACTCCTCCATTGCGATTCAAAAATCTCACCCCTGGATCATATTCTTTGAGATGGTTGGGTGACCCCAATTCTAATGGAGTTTGGGATGGGGTGAGTCTCAAAGAATGGAGGCTGCCGGAACCCGTTAGCCTAATGCCAACTACCATCAAAGTAAAGGCTGATTGGAGCCACGAAATAAGTTGGGATATATACGAATAATTATTCGTTAATCTCCAAGAATTTCTTCACTGATTTAAGCGAACCAAATACAACTAACGTGTCAGTTTCTCTAATCTTTGTGTCTGGTTGAGGGACACCTATTATGTGCTCAGTAATCTTTGATTCGCCATTTTGCCCCTCTTCAAATTCCCTTCGAATTGTAATGAGTCTAAGTTCGTACTTAGCACCAAGAGATATGTCGCGAAGAGATCTACCCCAACAATTTTTTGGCGCTTTAATCTCTGCGATTTCATATTCGTCAGGGAGCTGCAGAAAGCCCATAATGCTTGGATTAATAAGCCTCTCAGATACTACTGCGGCAACCTCACTCTCTGGGCTTAAAATTTCCTTCACCCCAAGTGAGCTTAAGATACGGTGCTGATTTCTGTCGTTTGCCCTTACGATTATTCTGGGGACACTTAAATCTAATAGATTAAGAGTCGTCAATACTGTTGCTTCGAAGTTTTCGCCAATTGCAACAACTGCTGCATCCATGTCTTGGACGTTTTGGCCTTCAAGTGCTTTTTTATCAGTTGCGTCTAATGTTACTGCAAGTGCAACATCATCTTTAATCTTTTCTGCCCTCTCAGCTTTCGAATCGAAGGTGAATACTTCTGCACCTCGTTTTGCTAGTGATAAAGCAATTTGGGTTCCATATCTCCCAATCCCAAATACTGCGAATCTTGACTTTGCCATGGTGCTAATTTAGAGCGTCTTTAAGAATAAGCCCAAACTTAGCTATGTCTTCAAAACTATTGTAAAGTGGTACAGGCGCCATTCTAATTACTGCAGGCTCACGCCAATCGACGATTACACCATTTGCCGATAATTTATCGAAGAGTTCGTGGCCCTGTCCATGTGCAACAATACTTAATTGACAGCCTCTTTCATCTTTATTTTTTGGTGTGAGAATTTCTAGACTCTTTCCAGTAGATGCAGCAACTTTTTCTATTGTGAGTTCTAAGTAATCAGTAAGCCTCAATGAACGTTCACGTAGTACTTCCATGCCTCCAGCCTCTGCAAAAATCTCAAGAGACGCCTTGTGAATTGCCATGTTAAATACTGGCGCATTACTCATTTGCCAAGATTCAGCTGTGCCCATGCTAATGTATTCTGGGTCCATCTTAAACCTGGTTGCTTTGTCATGGCCCCACCAACCCTCAAGTCTTGGCAGCCCTCCGTTATGGTGCTTCTCATGAATGAAGATTCCACCAACAGAACCTGGGCCAGAGTTTAAGTACTTGTATGTACACCAACACGCAAAATCAACATTCAAATTGTGCAAACTTAAAGGAACATTCCCTACTGCATGTGCAAGGTCAAAACCACACATAGCCCCAACATTGTGAGCAGCTTTGGTTATCGCTTTGAGGTTGTGGAGTTGGCCAGTGTAATAATTAACTCCACCCATCATAACTGTGGCTAAATCTTCTCCTGCCTCCTCAATTGCTGTGAGAATATCATCTAGATGTATCAGTTCTTCTCCATCTCTTGGTGCAATCTCAATAAGGTCTGTAGCTGGGTCGCCTCCGTGAAAAGCTATTTGGCTTAGTAGTGCATATCTATCAGACGGAAATGCTTTTGCTTCGCAAATGATTTTTTTGCGCGAACCCTTTGGGTTATAAAAACTAATTAATAGGAGGTGGAGGTTTACAGTGAGTGCATTCATAGCAACTACCTCTGAAGGCTTGGCCCCAACAATTGAAGCTAGATGGTCAGAGAATAATTCGTGATAATGCATCCAAGGATTTCTTGATCTAAAGTGACCTTCAACACCGTGCTCAGACCAATCTTCTAGCTCAGTTTGAAGAGCGTCTAAAGCAGATTTGGGCTGTAAGCCCAAACTATTCCCAGTAAAATAAAGTACATCCTCACCGTTGTGCTGAGGGAAAATAAAGCGCTCTCTAAACTTGCTTAGCGGGTCTGCAGCATCTAATTCGCGTGCCTCTGCAAGAGAAAATGTTTGGCTTAGCATTGAGTAAAATTAATGGGGCAAATTTAGGTTAGGAGCAAAGAACATATACTTGTAATAAGAGCATTCCGTCTAATAAAATGCTGTAATACCACTCTCCTTTGTAAGGCCTGTAAACTTTAGGGCAGACAAAAACTGATGTTAAGAGTGAGTGGATTAAGAGGAGGTATTCTTCTAAAAAAGCCCAAACCACACCTGACAAAATCACAAGTCTAAACGCAAACCATAACGAATTTTCTACTCCCCTTACCATAGGTAAAGTTTTCATATCCAAAGTGTCTACATTCAAATCCCTCACATCAAATGGAACAGTAAGCCCTGCGATATAAAAAGCCCTAGCAATAAATACAAAGGCTAAATGAATAGGGCAGACTTCTACTCCAATTATATAAATAGGAAGCACCACTGTTGCACCTCCCCAAACCAAACTTAACACAGGAAGTTTCATGCGAGGAACTTCTCTTAGGGATCGAGCTTTTTTAATTGACCAAGGAAGAATTGCATAAGCAATCCCTGCTCCTCCTAAAATCATTAGTAGACCCCAAGCGACCAAGCCCAAATCATTTACTATCCACCAAAATCCTACTAGCCATGCTATAGCCCAAATCGTCACTAATACATTGCCATATTTTTCTAAAAATATTAATCTATCGAGGGGTACAGCCTTGGGAAAGAGTTTGGCCTTAATCACTCTTTGAACAGAGTAACCTAGCCCAGTGCAGGCAGAAATAAAGGCGGCAGAAGGTTCAAATTCCTCTTGAATTCCTAGGACTTTTAGTGCGACAATTACACATGCTCCAGACCCCAGCGCAATCAATAAATGAGAGAAGCCAAAGAACCTAACAATTAAGCTTGAGCTGTGTGAGGAAAAAGTCATGTTACAAAGGTGAGAAATTCATGACTGAAGATATCTTTGTCCTTTCTTTTTGTAGACTATGAAAATTGGAAGTTTTGCCTCAAGGCATATGGGTCCTCGCTTAGAAGACCAAAGCGCAATGCTATCTATCATCGATTGTAACTCTATTGATGAGTTGATCGACAAGACAGTTCCGCCTGCTATAAGGCTTAGGCACCCTCTTGATTTGCCCGATGCAATGACTGAAAGTGAGTACCTAGAACACCTGGATGAACTCGCGTCTAAGAATGTGGTTTACAGGAACTACATTGGGATGGGATATTATCCAACTGAAGTTCCTTCTGTTATAAGAAGGAATATTTTGGAAAATCCAGGATGGTACACAGCATACACTCCATATCAAGCAGAGATTTCTCAGGGTAGACTAGAAGCTCTATTGAACTTCCAAACAATGATTAGCGATCTTACTGGAAAGGAGATTGCCAACGCTTCTCTTTTAGACGAAGCAACAGCAGCTGCGGAGGCAATGGCGATGCTCTATTCTGCTAGACCGAGAGTCCAAGCAAAAGCAGGAGCAACTACCTTCTTAGTTGACACAGCAGTTTATCCTCAGACTTTTGCTGTGATGCAAACAAGGGCCAAATCTCTAGGCATCAACATCATTGAAAAGCCAAGAGCAAATTGGGATTTTACTGAAGATATGTACGGATGTCTTATTCAATATCCCGATGGAAATGGTGAGGCTGTAGATCATACAGGATTAATCCAAAAGGCACATGAAGCAGATGTGAAAGTTGTTTTTGCAACAGATCTTATGGCGCTTCTAATGCTCAAGAGCCCGGGTGAAATGGGAGCAGATGTTGTAGTGGGATCATCACAACGCTTTGGAGTTCCTATGGGATATGGAGGGCCTCATGCCGCGTTCTTTGCTGCAGATGAATCTTACAAGAGAAATTTCCCAGGCCGAATCATAGGAGTTAGCGTTGACCGTCACGGTGACCCTGCTATCAGAATGGCCTTACAAACAAGGGAGCAACACATTAGAAGAGATAAGGCGACTTCAAACATCTGTACCGCCCAAGCACTTCTTGCTGTTATGGCATCTATGTATGCAGTGTATCACGGTCCAAAAGGGCTTAGACATATTGCAGAAAGAATACACAAGAGGGCCAAATCTTTTGCCACTGCTCTAGGCTCAAACGACAGATTCGAAGTCGTAAACACATGCTATTTCGACACTCTTAAAATAGTAGTTAAAGGAGGGCCTGACGAGATTAACGCCCTTATAGCTAGAGCACATGCAAAGAAAATCAACATACGTTACTATAACGATGGTGAACACGTGGGCGTTAGCCTAAACGAAAGAACTAATCTTGAGGATTTGCAGAATCTATGTAATGCGTTTGGGGTACCCATCATAAGAGGCGTAGAAATCAACAAAGAATTTTTCAGCACCATTTTTAGAGAGGTAGATTACTTGGATCATCCGGTTTTCAATAGCCACACATCAGAGACTGCTATGATGAGGTATATCAAGCATCTCGAAAATAAAGATTTCTCACTAGTACACGGGATGATTCCACTTGGATCGTGTACTATGAAGCTTAACGCAGCTACTGAATTACTACCTATTGCATGGTACAAATTTGCGGAACTACACCCGTTTTGTCCTCCAGAGCAAGCTACTGGAATGATTGATATTCTTCAAACCTTAGAAAGTGACTTAGCAGAAATTACAGGATTTGATAGGGTTACCCTTCAACCAAATTCGGGAGCGAATGGAGAATATACAGGGATGCTAGTTATTCAAGCTTATCACGAAAGTAGAGATGAGGGGCATAGAAACATTTGTCTAATTCCTGAGTCTGCCCACGGGACAAACCCAGCAAGTGCTGTAATGGCAGGCCTTAAAGTTGTAGTGGTAAAATGTATGGACAACGGTGATATTGATCTTGATGATTTAAAGTTCAAAGCAGAAGAGCACAGTTCCAATCTCAGCTCACTAATGATTACCTACCCTTCTACTCATGGGGTATACGAGGAGGGAATTCTAGAGATAACCGAAACCATTCACAAGCATGGTGGCCAAGTATACATGGATGGTGCGAACATGAATGCCCAAGTTGGAATTACTAGTCCTGGAAACATCGGAGCAGATGTATGCCACCTGAACCTACACAAAACATTCTCCATTCCTCACGGCGGAGGCGGCCCAGGAGTTGGTCCAATTGGCGTGGCTGCTCATTTGAGTAAATTTCTGCCAGGCCACCCTATTGTTCACAAGGGCGGAGAAGAGAGCATTTCGCCTGTAAGTGCTGCTCCTTACGGTTCTGCATTAATAGGCCTCATTCCTTATGGATATATTAAAATGCTAGGAGGCAAGGGGGTCAAACAAGCAACAGAAGTTGCAATACTTAACGCTAACTACCTCAAGGCAAGACTTGAAGGGCAGTACGACATACTTTATCAAGGGGAAAACAATACAGTTGCTCATGAAATGATATTGGACTGTAGAGAATTTAAATCCTGCGGAGTTGAAGTGGCAGATATTGCAAAGCGGCTTATTGATTATGGTTTTCACGCCCCAACAGTTTCATTTCCTGTAGCAGGCACTTTAATGATAGAGCCAACAGAAAGCGAATCACTTGATGAGTTAAATAGGTTTGCTGAAGCAATGCTTTCTATTCGCGAGGAAATCCGTGAGATAGAAGAAAATAAAGTTGATCCAGAGGATAATGTAATAAAAATGGCTCCGCATACTGCAAAGGAGGCAACGGCATCGGAATGGAACCATAGTTATACTCGTGAAAAGGCAGTATATCCTGTAAAAGGACTGTATGTAGAAAAGTTTTGGGTTTCAGTTGCAAGAGTCAATAACACCCATGGAGATAGAAATTTGATATGCTCATGCCCACCGATTACTGACTTTATAGAGGATTTAAGTGCAATTGAATCATAATCAAGTCTATATTTGTAATCCAATTCGGAAATAATAAACATAAATAGCTCAATATGAAGCAAGTATACTTTTTTATCGCTGCAATGTTAGTAGGGACATTTGCAAGCGCACAGGAACTAATGCCTGTACAAGCTGCGAAAGAGAAATTGTCTTTTAAGAAAGCCTCAATGACACCTGCACAAATTGATCGTGATGCCTTCTGGAGTAATGATTGTAATGTTGACAATTGCTCCTCTGACTGGGTATTCGACAATGGTGCTGACGTTGAAGGTTCACCATGGTATGAGATTGACATCAATTTTGAATGTGCTACCGCTGGACCTTCAGGGCCATATAATCAATGGGCAGGAGGGACTGGTGATGGAGCTGCTGCAGGCTCAATGAATTCTACTACATCTGAAAACGGAACCTTAATGGTTGACTCTGATTTATTTGGTGCAGACGCTGGGTACGATGCTGCTTGGGTTGAGAACTGTTGGGTGCAAACAGCAAATCCAATCGATTGTTCTGCTGAACCATATGTGAGTATTTCAATCGAAACTAGATACCGTTGTTGGGATAATGGAGCTTCTGACGATAGTGAGAAGTGTCTAATTGAAATTTCTCGTGACGGAATAACATGGCCAGATATTTCGACATTTTCAGAAGAAGAAGGAACAATTGATTACGGTGATGGTCCCGTACAAAGTCGTTGGGAAGTATTTACAGGTTTTGGAACTGGTGATCAGAGTGATAACCCTTCAATCAAAGAGTTTGACATTACTTCAGCTGCTGGTGGACAATCAGAAGTTTACGTTCGTTTCCGTTGGTCAGGTACTTGGGGTTACAGTTGGGAGATTGACGATATACAATTATACCAAACTCCTGAAAACGATACTCGTATTGACAACTATTTAAGTTACACAGACTACGAGCGTACACTTGTATATGAGTACGGCGCTTGGGCTCAGTCACAGATTCCAACTGATCTTCAAGCTGCAGCTAAAGTTTACAATGTTGGATATGCAGAGCAAACGGGGATTACTTTAGAACTTGATGTTTCTGGTACTGTTAATGGTTCTGATGCGATTTCGTTAACTAGCCAACAAAATGACACTCTTGCTGTATCATATCAACCAGCTGGATTAGGCGATGTAAGTTTGTCTTATACTCTTTTCGCTGATTCAGAAGATGAAAATCCTGGTAATAACACAGCAGAGCAGTCGTTCACGGTAACTGATTTGTCGTTCGGACGTGATGATGGATTCATTAATTACGCATCTCCAGCAGGTGAACCTGAACTAGGCACGATAGACTACATCGCGCTTAGTCTTTATGACATTGTTGAGGATGTTATGATTTACGGTATTGATGTAGCAATTATTGAAGGTTCTGAGCAAGGCAGTCCTCTTTTAGTTCACCTTTTTGATGGGTCAGATCCAGATTTCCTAGCATCACAATACGGTGGTATTTTAGTTAGTTCTGATGAAGTTGATTTGAATACGAATTACCTAAACGCAACTGGTGAAGAAGTACAAAACTGGTATCGCTTTATTTTCGAAGAGCCACATGAGGCTGCAGCAGGCGACTGGCTTGGTGCTGGATTTGAGCATTACGGTGGTGGAAACGTTCAGTACGGTGAGTCAAAGTTTACTCAAGATCAAACAGCATTTGTGTATGGTCCGTTTGGATCTGGCACATACGACTGGTATTACACGAATGACGTTCCAATGATTCGTTTAAATCTTGATCCTACCTCAACTGCTACTCCAGCTAATGTAAGTGAGGTTCACGTAAACAATGGATTTGAATTATTCCCAAGCTTCCCTAACCCAACAAACGGAATTATTACTGTGAAGTTCAACCTTGATTTCGCTTCAGAAGTTACTTTCGAAATGCGCGATATCACAGGTAAGATTGTTTATAGCCTTGACATGGGAACTCAAGCTGCTGGGATGAACAACATTACAGTGGATGCGACGGACTTTTCTGCAGGTGCATACACTTACACTCTTACTGTAAATGGTGAGCGTGCAACAGATCGCCTATTGGTTAAGTAATCAAATCTCTTTACTTTTTTTAAAAGGGGGAGGCCAAATTGGTTCTCCTCCTTTTTTTTTTGCGTAATTTGGTTGTCTAATTAATTTTTAGAGATGAAACATTTGACTTTAACACTTGGAGCTCTGTGCATTTTTGCTTTTGCTTCGGCTCAGAAAGTTGATCAACACAATATTTTTGAGCAAACACTATCTAACGCTAATGTAGGCGAGCTTATAAACTCTAAATTTGCAGGAGTTGAAGCATTAGCTAATCAGCGTGGAGGCGGTGATATTCTATTTTCTGAGGACTTTTCTAACGGTTTTGACGGATCAAACGGAAATGGTGCTTGGACAATTGTAGACAATGCAAACAACAATGCTTGGGTATATGTAGCATCTAATGGTGCTGGAACATATTATGACGGCTCTGCTACCGGTGCCAATCATCCAGCTGGAGAGTTCTCCACTAACATCGGGCTATTGGATTCAGAAACTCAAGATAACGGATTCATGATGTTTGATTGTGATTATTTCAATACACCTATTTCTGATGGCGTCCAGGACATGGAAGGAAATTTAATTAGCCCTGTAATTGACTTCTCTGATGCAGGTTCTGTTATACTTAATTGGCAGCAATACTTTAGATACTGTTGCTTTCCATACGCACCTATTTATGTTGACGTAACAAATGATGGTGGTACAACTTGGACAACTTTTGATGCACATGGATCTTTCATCGAATCTGCAAATACAGCATCAGCAAACCCACTCCCGACTTCAATTGATATTAGTTGTGTAGCTGCTTATCAACCAGAAGTTCAGATAAGATTTACTTACACTCAAGCTCCTGAAACAGGGACCGCATACAGCCACTACTATTGGGGGATTGACGATGTAATAATTACATCTAATCCAATCGCTAACGATTTAGAGATTGTCCAACTTACAAATGGAGATATATACAATGTATGGGAATACAGAGTTACTCCAATGGAGCAAAAGATTGCTGCAGCTGATGGTGGTGTTATCGCAGGTGTACTTTACCGAAACAATGGAACAGAAAATCAAGAAAACGTTGATATCGTAATTGATATTCTTGATGAATCTGGCGCAACTGTTTTAAATACTGTGGTTGAAACTCTTGATATTGCATACTCTTTTGCAAATGCTCTTGATTGTCCTGCAAATTCTCAAGACACAGTATACATACCCACAAACTGGGAACCAACTGAGATAGGCAACTATATTCTTAGAGCAACTATTGATGCAGGAAATGAAGATGCAACTCCAGAAGATAACGTAAGTTCAAAAGTGATTGTATTCACTGATGATGAGTATGGCCATGATGATGAAGGAGATTTAACAAACGAAGTATTCCCAAGAGAGTCAGAAGCTGTTCCTGGATATTACGACCCAACAGGCCAAGGATGTTTCTACCACATGGTTAATGGTGGATCAACAGCATACGGTATTAATGTATCGTTTGGTGATAATGCAGGACTTAGTCAAGGTGGCGCAGTTGCAGAAATCGAATTTGAAGCTAGAATATACACTTATGACCCATCTGTTGGTGTTACGGATAGTGATTACGAAAGCACATTTTTCACATTTTTACCCTCTTGGAATGGAACAACTCAATACCTGGAGTTTGATGATTCAGTCGACCTAGAACAGGGGACTGCATACTTCGTTGGTGTAATAGCTGAATACGAAAATGAAGGTGCGCTTACTGTAAACGTACAACCTAATAGCGATACGGATTTTTCAACTGGTCAATATAGTCAAACCGGCGATGGAGACTTCGTTTGGTTTGTTTCTCAGACTTACACGCCAGCGATTAGACTTATCCTAAGTGAAAGAGGATGTCTTGACGATGAGGCTTGTAACTACAATGCTGACGCAGCTATCGATGCTGGAAACTGTATTTATGTTGGTGATAGCTGTAATGACAACGATTCAAACACTTTTGATGATATCATCCAAGAGGATTGTGATTGTGAGGGTACGGTTAATGTTGAAGAAATTGTTTCTTCAAACGGTGTAACTCTTTTCCAAAACATACCAAATCCTGTAACAAGTATTACAACATTCTCATTTGAATTAAACACAAGCCGTGACATACAATTTGAAATTCGCGACATGAGAGGACGTATTATTACTAATATGGATAAAGGCACAATGGCTGCAGGTATCCATAGCATTGATTTTGATATAGAAGGTCTTTCTGGAGGTATGTACACATATACTCTAACAGCAGATGGAATTTCACTAACAAAGAAAATGACTGTAAAATAATTAGCTAATTCGCTGTTTATCATAGCAAGGCACCTCTCCGGAGGTGCCTTTTTTTTATTTTTCTTACTTTCGCAGCATGGGACTCAAAGCATCACTTAGCAAACCATTCGCTAGAGCAGCAATGGTCGAACTTAGAATGCGTACTGCTCAGCCCGGAGTAGCGCAAATAAAACAACTTAACGAAATCCTTAAATCGGCAGAAAAAACTGTATTTGGGAAAGACCATAATTTGAGAGAAGGCATGAGTTTGGAATCATTCCAAAAAAATGTACCTGTTCGAGATTATGAAGGTCTAAAAGCATATATAGAAAAGGCAGTAAAAGGAGATAAAGATGTTCTTTGGCCAGGGAAGCCTATGTACTTCTGTAAGACAAGTGGTACAACTTCAGGAACAAAGTACATTCCGATTACAGAAGACAGTTTGCCAAATCATTTAAACAGTGCTAGAAATGCACTATTAGGTCAAATCGCTGGCTCGGGAAATGCAAATTTTGTGAGCGGAAAAATGATGTTCTTACAAGGAAGCCCTGTACTAGAAGAAACAGATGGTGGCATTAAATTAGGAAGACTATCTGGAATAGTTGCTCATCATGTGCCAAGCTACCTTCAAAGAAACAGACTTCCTTCAATGGAGGCAAATAGTATTGACGATTGGGAAAAGAAAGTCAAAGCTATAGTTAAAGAAACGGCTAATCAGGATTTAAGATTAATAAGCGGTATTCCAACTTGGGTCCAGATGTATTTCGAGCAACTTCTAAAACACACTAAAGCAGAAACAGTTCAAGACGTATTCCCTAACTTAAGTTTATTCGTTCACGGTGGTGCTTCTTACACACCTTATGCGGAGAGGTTTAAACAGCTTTTGGGATTTGAGATTGATAGAGTAGAACTATACCCAGCATCCGAAGGATTCCTTGCATACCAAGATAAACCAGGTGTAGACGGCATGAGGTTAAACATAGCTGATGGAATCTTCTTTGAGTTTATCCCGGCTGACAAATTTGGTCAAGACGACGCGCCAAGATTAACTGTTGACCAAGTTGAGCTTGGAGTAAACTACGCAGTTGTAATTACAACGAAGGCCGGATTATATGGATATACGATTGGCGACACAGTAAAATTTGTTAGCAACGATCCATATAGGATTGTTGTAACTGGAAGGACGAAGCATTTCATTTCTGCTTTTGGAGAACACGTAATAGGTGAAGAAGTTGAATCTTCAATTGCAGAGGCGAGTGAAAAGCATGGTGCGGTAGTGAGAGACTTCCATTTGGCCCCAGAGGTGTCCCCTAAGAAAGGACTTCCATATCACGAATGGTTTATTGAATTTGAAACAAAGCCCAAATCAAGTAAGGACTTTGCTTCAGATTTATGCCAAGCATTGCAAGACAGAAATACATACTACGCTGACCTAATTAAGGGTAAGGTGATTCAAACGGCTGTGGTAAATGCTGTAAAGAAAAATTCATTTGTAAAAGCGATGTCTTCAATAGGAAAATTAGGAGGCCAAAACAAAATCCCACGCCTCTCAAACGATAGAACGTTTGCTGACCAACTATGAGGATTGTTGCTCTAACTGGTGGTAGTGGCTCGGGTAAATCCACTGTACTAAATGGCTTATTAGAGCATTTTTCAGATAGTGCTTCTATACTTTCTTTGGATGATTATTACCGTCCAAGAGAAGAACTTCCTGTTGACGAAAACGGTGAGACAAATTACGATGTTCCTCAAGCGATCAACCATCAAGACCTCCTTAGAGACTTGAAAAAATTGAAAAGCGGTGAAAGTATTAGTCTCGAAACATATACTTACAATCGAAACGTAATGAAGTCCGAATTGATTACAATTGACCCTTCGGATTGGCTTATTGTTGAAGGTCTTTTTGTGATGCACGACGAAGGAGTACGCGACCTTTTTGATCTAAGCGCATATGTAGATGCAGAACCTTCAACTAGGTTAGAAAGGAGAAAGTACAGAGACGAAACGGTAAGAGGTTATAGCCCCAGCGAAGTTGAATATCAATGGAATAATCATGTACGACCAGCAGACATTGAACACATTGAACCCTGGAAAGAAAAGTGCGACATTGTAATTGACAATGAAAATGATTGGTCAGAAGGATTGTTTAATCTAATAGCCCTAATGGAAAGATGAAAAAAGTATTTACTCTACCAACTTGTAAAACGTGTCAAAGAATTTTTGAGGACCTAAAGCCAGATGCTAAGGGCTGCACAATCATAAATATTAAAGTAGAGGGAATTAGTGAGGAGGATTTGGATGCTATGAAGGAAAGAGTAGGGTCATATGAAGCTTTATTTTCTAGAAGAGCTATGAAATTTAGAAGCATGGGACTATCTGAAAAGAATCTTTCAGAACAAGATTATAGAGCACTCATATTAGGTGAATATACTTTTTTAAAAAGGCCAGTTTTCTTTTTTGAAAGCGATGTGACAGTGGGCTCGAGAAAAGTAGAAGTAGAAAGAGCAAGGCAGCTTCTTGGTTAAGTCATCTAAATATGCTCACCTTGCCCTATTTACTGTAGGTGTTATTTACGCTCTAAACTATTTTATTGCAAAGGGCCTAATGCCAAACAAAATTGGTCCCTCAGGATTCATAACTCTTAGAGTAATTGGAGGCGGATTGTTGTTTGGGCTAGTTGGAGTATTATCTGGTTTTGATAAGGTAGAAAAATCAGATTTTTTCAGATTAGCAATGTGTGGGTTAACAGGAGTTGCGATAAATCAACTTTGCTTTTTTAATGGACTATCAATTACCAGCCCAGTACATGCTTCATTAATTATGACCATTAATCCAATATTCGTTTTAATCGCATCTGCAGCGATTTTAGGGTCATCAATAACAATCCGAAAGTTGTTAGGGATAGCACTAGGAGGAACAGGAGCTGTAATATTGCTTTTAAACACGCCTGAAGCAACCACTGCTAATGGACCAAGTCTCAAAGGCGACATCCTCATATTAATAAATGCGCTATCATACGGCATTTACTTGGTAATAGTTAAACCCCTAATGAGCAAGTATAGGCCACTCACAGTAATATCTTGGGTTTTTCTATTTGGAGCACTCTTTGCCATTCCTTTTGGTATAGGGGAAGTACTTGAAATTTCCTGGCCTGATTTTAGCTCAAACGATTGGCAAAGCGTTTTATACGTCGTAATTGGAACAACTTTCCTTGCTTATCTGCTAAATATATATGCTCTTGGATCTGTCGAGCCAACGGTTGTTAGTATATACATCTATCTTCAACCAATTATCGTGACCTTGTTGTCTGTAGTTTTAGCCTATGGAGAAATAAACCTCCAAACTTATGGATGTGCAATGGCGATTTTCACTGGCGTATGGTTAGTTAGCATTCCAAAAGGTTACCTCACAAAGAGATATTAGGTGTAAATTGCCTCATGCCAATTCAAAAACCATTTAATCTAACTAAGTGGATTGAGGAGAATCGAGAGCTTCTAAAACCACCAGTTGGAAATAAAAATCTCTACGTAGATAGTGGAGATTATATAGTAATGATTGTTGCGGGGCCAAACGCAAGAAAGGATTACCATTACAACGAAACTGAAGAGCTTTTTTATCAAATTGAGGGTGATATTATCCTAAAAACCCAACAAGATGGGAAAATGGTAGAAATTCCTATAAATGAAGGGGAAATGTTTTTACTACCGGCAAAGATTCCTCACTCACCGGTTCGCGCTAAACATTCGATAGGCCTTGTAATTGAAAAAAAGAGAGAGCCCCATCATCAAGATGGTCTTTTATGGTATTCAGATACAGAAAACATCCTTCTATATGAAGAGTATTTTCACTTAACAGATATTGAGAAAGATTTTCTCCCGGTATTTAAAAAATTCTACTCAAACAAGGACTTGCGAACTTGCCCGGTTTCAGGAGAAATCATGGATATAGATGATCGGTTTGTATGATGCAACCAAAATATTTATCATTCTGAAATAATTGATAAATACATTAATATTTTAGAGCATCTCTAGTTTAGATCTCTACATTAGAGATATTTTGTTTTATAATTCAAAGCAACCATTT
>Ga0160422_10000063_pt1 | contig 54493 bp, 56 predicted proteins | sample Fk160mmetaG_FD_108192 | JGI IMG/M metagenome (GOLD analysis project Ga0160422, IMG submission 108192) | Marine microbial communities from the Central Pacific Ocean - Fk160115 60m metaG | ecosystem: Environmental > Aquatic > Marine > Oceanic > Photic zone | place: The Central Pacific Ocean... | reverse complement strand
CACCTCCCCGCAACAAAATTTTAACCGTAGACGTAGTAAATTCAGGTGTCAAGATGCCAATTTCAACCGGCGATATACTCGGGCACTCCCAGGTTGGAGTTTACCTAAGTGTCGTCGGGGACGTTCTATTCATGCCCAGTACATTGGAAGACGAGATTGCAAATGAGATTGAGTCATCATTTGATATGGAATCTCATAGGATTACAATCGGCGGATCCGCCCTCCTAGGGAGCCTGATTCGCGGAAATAAGAAGGGATTGGCGGTGGCAGATATTGCAACCCAGGATGATCTGGACGAATTATCCAGTTTCGGAGATGTGGTAATTTTGGAAAGCGGAGTCAATGCCGCCGGGAATCTAATCGAATGTAATGACAAAGGGGCCATAGTAAGCCCGACAATCCCAGTTGCTGGAGCGGAGATGATTTCTGACGTGTTATCCGTGACAGCAATTCGCTCCGAGGTTGCAGGTCATGGAACCGTTGGAAGCATGATGGTGGCTAACAACAACGGAGTCCTGATTCATCCAGACGTTAAGAGTGCAGAAGCCGAGGCGATAGAGCAAGCAATGCAGGCTCCTGTTATGGTCGGAACTGTGACCTTCGGCTCCCCGTTCGTCGGCGCTGGATGCTGTGCTAGCGATACACACGCGTTGGTTGGCTCAGGCTCAACCGGTCCGGAACTAAATCGGATTGAGGATGCTCTGGGGCTCATTTAGAGAATACAGAGTAGTCAACATTATTCTTATCAATGGTAGAAACAACCTCCGGCATTGGGTATTTCAGACCCGTCGCCGTGTTGAAAAGGACTACAGAATCTTTCGTTGAGACTGAGCCAGTCTTGATACATTCCCTGTACGCGGCTATTACAGCAGCACCCTCTGGGCATAGTAGGAGTCCTTCCGTCCTCCCAACTTTCTCTTGTATTTCCAAAGTCTCCTCGTCAGACACCGCCATCGCTAATCCTCCTGATGATCTTACAGCGTCTAAGATCAGGAAGTCACCGAGAGCGGATGGTACTCTAATGCCAGAGGAGATCGTCTCCGCATTTTCCCAGAACGCTGCGAATTCACTCCCCTCTTCCCATGCCTTGACTATTGGCGCGCATCCTGTCGACTGTACTGATATCATCTTGGGCAATTTACAGTCGATCCACCCGAGCTCTTTCAACTCGTGAAAGCACTTCCACATTCCAATAATTCCAGTCCCCCCTCCCGTGGGGTAGAATATCACATCAGGAAGATTCCAATCCATCTGCTCAGCAAGCTCAAGACCCATGGTTTTCTTGCCTTCAATCCTGTAAGGCTCTTTTAGAGTCGAGACTGCGAACCAGTCTATCTGGTCCATTCCATCTGAGATTATAGTTCCACACTCTCCGATTAAACCATTAACAATATGGGTAGAAGCCCCTTGAATCTGTGTCTCCCTTATGTTGATCTCTGGAGTATTGTCCGGACAAAGAACTGTGCAACGTATTCCCGCTCTGGATGCGTAGGCTGCCAAGGCAGATCCCGCATTCCCATTGGTTGGAATTGAAAGGTGCTTAATCCCCAGTTCTTTAGCCATTGAGACTGCCATACCAAGTCCTCTAGCCTTGAATGAACCAGTAGGTAGCCTCGATTCATCTTTGATGAAAACTGATTCAGCCTCGAATCCAAAAATCATAGAGAGATTTTCAAGTCTGATCAAAGGAGTTATTACCTCTCCGAGAGAGACCATATTCTCCTCAGATGTTACAGGTAGAAGTGGCGAGTACCTCCAGAAACCAGGTTTTTTAGATTCTTTGATAGAACTTCTAGTGATCTCATTAGATAGTCTCTCTAAATCATATTTTACGATTATCGGCTTCCCTATTGTGGATGTCGTGTGGACGATTCCACGATCAAACCTCTCCCCCGAATATGCGCATTCTAGATGACTTACGTAACTCCTCATGAATCCCAATGAGCGAGGTGTTCGATGAATATGCCGCTCTAAACCGCAGTCGGAGCAACGTGATCCTCATTTTTTGAACCAGAACTCCTCACCCTGTTCCAGGCTTCTTTCATGAGATTATCATGGCAGTCCCTACAATAGTTGAATCGTTCGTATGCCTCTCTGAAAGAATATGCCTTCTTTCCGCTCGAGACAAGATATCCATCTGGGGAAAGTCTGCTAACAAGTGTTGCTTTGGAAGAGCAATCATCGAAATCGCAAGTAGCCATCATTCATCCTCTTTTTTGCTATCCACGATTTCCATTAGAGGTACATTCGCCTCAATTCTCTCTCCTGGTTCGCACATTATCTTCTCAACCTTCCCATCAATACCGGCCTTAATTTCGTTTTGCATCTTCATCGCTTCGAGTACGATCACTACACTACCACTGTCTACTTTATCTCCCTCGGAAACTAGTACTGACACTATTTTTCCTGGAATCGCTGACGAGATAAGTCCTGAGGTTGACCTCCCTCGAATGCTAGAATCTCGCTTCTTCCGAGGGCCTCGCCTCGATGCTTGATCAATCTCGACTTCATACAAATTTCCATCTATGGAAACCTCCCATTTCCCATTATCGAATTGAATTCCCACTTGGTACTCTGTTCCATTAACACTCACTTTCCTCTTCTCAGACAAACTACTCACCTCTTAGAGCTCCTGCTCGATTTGGAGTTTAGCAATGAGGAGTTTCCCGAGGCCATCTTTCTATGCGAAATCGACCAGTTACTTCCGGGTTCCCTCCCCTTAGAAGGAGCAATTGCCTCTCCCAACTCTCCGCTCAATAGGACTGCTGAGATAACCGCGACTATTTCCTCAGTCTCTGATTTCCCAACACTCATGATCTCACAACGGGATATTTCCATGCTTCTTATCGGGCCTAGGCTCTTCTTTCTCCAGAATAGCTCCCAATGCCTTGACTAGGGCGACCCTAGTTTCAGAAGGCAGTATAACATCGTCTAGATAACCCAATGCAGCAGCCTTGTATGGATTTGCAAATGACTCCTCGTAATCGTCAACTAGCCTTTGCCTCTCCTGCTCGGGATTTTTCGAACTATCTATCCTCCTCCTATGGATAATTTGCACGGCCCCCTTTGCACCCATCACTGCAAGTTCAGCAGTCGGCCAAGCAATGTTGTAATCTCCTCTTATGTGCTTCGATGACATCACATCATAGGCACCACCATACGCCTTCCTCGTGATAACTGTCATCTTGGGAACTGTTGCCTCTGCGAAGGCGTAGAGTAGTTTGGCACCGTGCCTGATTATGCCTCCCCACTCCTGGCCAGCACCCGGTAGAAAACCTGGAACGTCAACAAAAGTCAACAACGGGATGTTGAATGCGTCACAAAAGCGCACAAATCTTGCCGCTTTAACAGAGGCATCGATATCTAAACAACCTGCTAGATGCATCGGCTGGTTTGCCACAACCCCTATCGACTGCCCCCCAAGCCTACCTAGTCCAATTATTATGTTCGGAGCGAAACCATCCTGAATTTCTAGAAAACTATCCAAGTCAAGAACCTCCTGAATTACCTCTCCCATGTCGTAGGGACGACTGGGGTCCTCGGGAACAAGAGAGTCCAGAGAATCACAACTTCTCTCAAGTGGATCACTAGTCTCAATCGAAGGGGCAACGTCTAGGTTGTTGGATGGAATCAGTGATACTAGCTCCCTAACTATTTCCAATGCTATATGATCATCCTTTGCGGTGAAGTGAGTTACTCCTGACTTTGTTGCATGTGTGGTTGCTCCCCCTAAATCTTCGAAACCTACTTCTTCATTAGTAACGGTCTTGATAACTTCTGGACCAGTAATGAACATGTGAGAGGTCTCTTCAACCATCACAACGAAATCTGTAATTGCAGGCGAATATACTGCCCCTCCAGCACATGGGCCCATGATGACAGAAATCTGCGGGATGACCCCACTCGATCTGACGTTTCTGAAGAAAATCTCCGCGTAGGAACCCAAACTGGCGACTCCTTCCTGAATTCTCGCGCCACCACTATCATTCAGACCAATTACTGGGGCTCCTGTTTTCAGTGCCATATCTAGAATCTTGCATATCTTAAGCCCGTGCATCTCACCAAGGGATCCACCATATACAGTGAAATCTTGAGCAAAGCAGTAAACTAATCTTCCATCAATGGTCCCATAACCACAAACTACCCCATCTCCTGGGATTACATTCCTATCCATATCAAAGTCTCTACACCTGTGCTCAACCAAAGCATCAACTTCAGTGAAAGAGTCCTCATCCAGCAATTCTTGGATCCTCTCCCTCGCAGTCATCTTCCCTTTAGCGTGTTGCGCCGAAATCCTCTTTTGGCCCCCTCCCGATTTCGACCTCGCCTTCCGACGCCTGAGCTCGTCGATCTTGTCGGAGTTTCCAGTCACGAGGGGCAATGGGAATAGGCCGCACATGAGCATTCCTGACAAAATAGAATTTCATATGCGGTTGCTTGAAGTCATAATGCCACTTGCAACTTTCATAAACATGCGAATTGTGATTGCTAAACCTGGACTAGATGGACACGACAGAGGAGCAAAAGTAGTCTCCAGAGCATTGAGAGATGGAGGGCATGACGTCATCTATACCGGCCTCAGAAAGACTCCAGAGGAGATTGTACGCATTGTAAACGACGAGGATGCGGAGGTTCTCGGGCTATCCACGCTCTCGGGAGCACATGATTCCCTAATTCCGAAGATTTGCGATCAACTAGTAGAGAATAGACTAGGAAGCGTAATTGTTTTCGCAGGAGGAATTATTCCGGAAAGAGATTTAGAACCCTTATTTCAATCGGGCGTCAGAGCAGTCTTCGGGCCGGGAACCCCCACTTCGGATGTTTTAGATTTCTTGAATGAGGCTCTGATTCGAAAACAAAACGGTAATCCAGTTGGAGTCGGAGAGGATTCGGGGTGGAACTGGAATGACTGACATCAGTGACCTATTTGAATCAGCAAAATTAGGCGATCGAAGAAGTCTATCAATGCTCATCTCTGCAATTTCTGAATCCGGGGACCACCCAAGTATCAACTCAGCGACAAGCTGGATTCTAGGAGTCACAGGGCCTCCTGGATCGGGTAAATCAACTCTCATCGGACAGATGGTGAGAACATGGGCTTCTTCAGGTGAACGTGTCGCTGTACTTGCCCTAGATCCCACATCTCCGTTATCCGGCGGTTCTTTGCTTGCTGATAGAATCAGAATGGAGGGGGACGAACTGAGAGAGAACGTGTTCGTGAGGTCTATACCGTCTGGAAAGACTCCAGGTGCCATTTCTCCTTTCCTTTGGCCGATATGTAGTGTGCTCTCTGAATGCGGATGGACTCGAATAATTGTTGAGACTGTAGGAACTGGACAGTCTGAGTTCAGAATAGCCGCCTTGGTAGATCGACTACTTCTGGTCGACGGCCCGGATAGGGGGGACATCATCCAAGCGGAGAAAGCGGGGATTCTTGAGCTGGCAGATGTAATTGCCGTCAACAAATCAGACTTACCAGCTGCGTCTTCAGCAGCACAGCATATACGCTCCTCACTAAATCTCGCGAGCGATGACAATCGCGAGGTTGTCCTGGTTTCGGCAAAAGAAGGAAATGGCATCCAAGAGCTTGTTGAGATCATCGAAAGATGCGAACCTCAGAATACAAGAGGAAGGATGATGATGAGGGAGAGATTACTCTCCGAATGGGATTCGATTTTAGTTTCTCATCCTGAAATAGACAATATCGTTTCCGAACTATGTGACGGTTCTATAACCCTTAGGGAGGCCATTGAGGCATTGGTTTCGTCCATTAGAGATGGTGGTTCGTAAGTGTCATCAGATGAAAACGACTTATTCGTAGATCACGTAAATCATTCGGTTGGAGGATTCGGAGGTCATACCTTCAGAAGGATTACCCACATCTCAATGGCTTGTATACCCTATCTATACTATGTCCACGGAGAAGATATATCCTCAATTTTCTCTCTAGAGATGAGGGAGTTTGTTAGCGTAGTTTGTATTCTGATTCTTGTTATTGAGGCTATACGACTTAGGACAGGAATTGTTATTGTGGGGCAGAGAGAATACGAGTCCAGACAGATTTCCGCGCTAGCATGGGGGACTCTCGCAGTAGCATTGGCCTTGCTAATTTCTCCTGAGGGAGATGGAGACGGAATGGAGGCAGGATTGTATGGGGCCCCAATTGTCCTAGGCATGACTCTAGTCGACCCCACGATGGGCGAGGTAAAGAGGAAAATGAGAGACCTTAGATTAGCAATAATCTCTGGATTAGTTGTTTCTTACTGCGTGTGGTTTGGTTGTCATCTCTGGATTGGCACCGATTTAATTGTAGCAATCTTGCTGGCCCCTCTGACGGTACTCGGTGAGTTGCCCTCAACAAAGGTGATTGACGACAATGCGACAATGGTTCTTTTCCCCCTCACCGGTCTAGTGCTGCTATTGCCATTCCTGTGATTCTGCTCCCGTCATGTTTACATTCTAATTTCAAATCCACAACCCGTAATATGGTTGAACAAGATTCGGATTTGTGGGAATCTCCTCTGAAACAGAGTACGTACATGTTTATCTGGGCAATAGCTTCTATCGCATCTTTTGCCGTTTTCATCAAGTATTTCTAGCCGCGATTTCCCTTTCCGATGAAATCAACGCACTCTTCCCGTAAGACCCTCCCGGCCCACTGTACCCTCCGTGTCTACCATCAGATCGAATTACCCTATGACATGGTACTCCGATCGGATTCGGGTTGGCAGCGCAAGCATTGGCAACAGCTCTCGATGATCTGGGATTTCCGATTGAAACTGCTATTTCTTTGTATGTCCTTGTTTGACCTGCGGGGATATTTTTTATTTCATTCCAGACCCTTTTCTGGAATGGCGTCCCTGTCATCTATTCTTCTTCCCCCCCCAACCATCCTTCATCCATTTCCTCCATCCCTACTATCTCATAGTTCGAAGGGAAGAGTGCAATGGCTACTCCAATTACTATACATGTGATTCCGAACCAGAATGAGCCGGTTATCATCAACTCCATTCCAATTGCGAATAGGAATAGGCCACCAAGATTAGAGACCCACACCAGGGTCTTGAAAGTAGATAATGACACCCCACTCGCCCTCTTTGTTCTATGAGGGCCAAACTCTGCCCCGAATCTCACTGGATCGTCCTTCCCCATGCAATCACCTGTCAATCATAATTATCGCATCGGTCGGGCAAGCCAATACACAAATCTTGCATCCAGTACAAGGATCTCTCAGAATTTTCGCCTTTTTATTTACATCCACATCCATTACAGGACTTAACAGCGGTGTGTCGTACAATTCTATGGCATCATCCTCACATACTATCGTGCACTGATCGCAGCCAATGCACAGCTCTTCCTTTACCCAAGCAACTGTGTCCTCTCCTCCTTTCAGGAGAGCCTCCTCCTCAGCCCTAACCGAGTTGAGCTGTATCCTAATTCTTGACTGTTCAACAGCTCTTCTTTTGAGCACATCTTCGATCTTGGTCATGTTCTACAGGGTTTCCATTAAGTCCACACTTATGATAGTGAGTTTGATTGGCATCCCCCAATACGTCGTTACATGGTAGTCACCTACTCAAAGAAGTGGTGGGAGGAACCAATGGTATGGCTGGGCGTTCTTCACGGTGCAACAATATGGGCCTTCATGGCAGTCTACCTCAGTATTCCTTCCGCTTGGATTTCCCTCGCTTGTGGCTCCCTCATAGGGTTCTTCTTGTACTTGGTAGCATTGGGTTATCAGGACTACCGGTTCGCAAGGGCAATCGTGATTGGCTTTTTGATGAACGTTTTGCTTTCTTCGTTTTCCGCTATTCTCGCTTTCATCGATCAGTCCTAGTTTTTGGATTCCTCTATCTGCCTGGCTAGGAAGCTGACTACATCTAGAATCTCGAAGTCATGTCTTGGGTCACCCTCGAACTTCAGACACTCGAAGTGCGCTACGCATTTTGGGCATGAGGTTAGCATAATATCCGCTCCGGTTTCCCTGACTTCATCGAATCTCTGAACCCTTAGTGCCCTGCTGTTCTCGTTACAGGACATCATGCTTGAGACACCGCAGCATAGGGCATCTTCACCGGTATGTTCCATTTCCACTAGATTCACCCCTTCTACAGAGCCTACTAGGTCCCGTGGCTCGTCATAGATGTTCATCTGCCTACCCAACCTGCACGGGTCGTGGTAAGTTACGGTGACTTCGTCGTTTGACTTCAGATTCATGTCGAATCCATTCTCAACTAGGAACTCTGTCGTGTGCATCACTTTCATGTCATCCAACTCATAGTCTAGAGCAAAGGTCCTGAAACACTCGGCGCAAGAAGTGACTAGTGTCTCGATTCCGCTCTCTCCGAGTTTTTTCTGGTTGTAAGCCTTCAACTTCTCAAAAACCTCACTCATCCCTTGCCACTTCTGGTCGTGCCCACAGCACTTCAAGAAATCTCGACCCAAGTATGTTACATCCTCTCCCATTTCTTCGAAGATCGTGAAAGCCGAGGTCGTCGCATCTCCAAGATCCATGGTTCCTTTATTCACATGACTGAAGACCATTTCTTGGTCAATATAGTCGACACATCCAGGATAGTATCCTATGCTAGAGTCCAACGGGTATTCCTCTACTGGGATGAAAGAGTCATCTGCATCTTCCTCCGCCTCAGCAGCTAGTACCGCCTGCAGCACCGTGTGCGGTATCTCCGTAGCAGGGGGTCCACCTACCACAAGATTTCTTCTAATATCGATATATGAGTCATAATCAACTAATTGTGGACATGCGTTGGTACATGCCGTGCAGGTCAGGCAAGAGTAAAGTGGAACCCCATCGTCTTCGTTGTTCCACGTGTTGTAGATTATGTTCAGTTTATCCCCAGCGTTGAACAACCTCACAGGGCAGGCATCGTCACACAAGTCGCATCCATAACACTTGTTCATTTCCCACTCGTAGCCGCGAGCCATGCTCCTGAGCAACATGAAAACTAGTGCCCCTACTCCCAGGCACGGTATGAACATCGAGTAAATTAGCTTGGCATCCAGGCTCTTTGGGTTTTTCTGGAAGGTCGGGTTTGTCACTGATAACGATGCCAGTTCCTCATCGGTAAGGCTAACTTCCGATCTTACCAGTGCCGTTCCGTCTTCCTTGAGTAATAGAGGCTGATAGGAAACTGCTGAGAAGTCCGAAATCATGGTGACTGATTCATTGACCTGCTCAGAGTTAGTTGTGAAGGAAATTGTGTATGATCTCCCAGAGTCCAGGTAGATTGTCCCAGACTCGCAAGTAGAACCCGAATTCGACCAGATCTCCTGCCCCGCATCATCAGTCAGAGTCAGACTTTGAGCGTGGTCACCTGCATTTCGAACGGTGGTTCTGAAATTGCAACCTATGTCTGTCTGAACTTTCGATATTCCAAGGTCCTCAACCTCGAATTGTATAGATTCAGAAATTGAGATAGGGCTACCATCATCTGCCCCTTGGTAGATGATTTCATTTGCCCCTATATTCCTAGATGTTTGAGTATCGGCGTGCCCATTGACTCCGCTGAAGTCTATTATTTGACTACGAGTAGGTTGGAAAATCCCCCAGTTCACAAAATGTTTCGCGGGCAAAACACACCATTCCGAGTGAGTTGTCCCCTCTTCCATGGTTTCCCAGACAGGTAGAGAGTTGGTTTGTTCGTACGCGAGGCACTCGTCCTCCCAGTCTTCCCACACGGGCCCCTTTTCTACGTGTATCAGGGTGTCCCCTGGCTGACCTCTTATCCCATCCAACTCTTCTAGCTTAGCATCATATTGGTACTCCCAGAATCCCATAGTCCCAAGTCCTCTTTGATTCCAGAAACCATTCTCGTAAACCGGCCAAGTAACCGTGCAGAGTAGAACGGTTGCAACCAAAGACCCGACCGCCACCTGTCTACCAAGAACAGGAGTCAGCCTGGAACCCATCGGACCAATCAGGAACTTCCTGACCGAGAAGTACAGGACAACGAAGATGAAAACACCGGTAAGAATCCACGGAACCGCATTGAACACTTCAGCAGTCCATGGTGACTGAGTTCCGCAGAAAAATGTTCCATGAGGGCCAGCCCAACAGTAATCGCTTCGATTCTGACCGTACATCTCGAGGAAGATGTTTATCGAGAATACGGAGATGAACCACACATGCGCTAGGTAAACTGCTCCCGCTGTAGCGAACCACGGATCCTCAACGCCCCTCTTCTCCCTTTTTCCGATGATGAATGGTGGCAGGGCGAGAATGGCTACTGGAATTCCGGTAATCATCGCCCCCCATACCCCCGCGTTCCAAGACACGATCGGCTGACCGAAGAACTCCCCTATCGGCCCAGCGGGGATGTCAAACTGCGGCAAATACTCTCCCCACCTGAGGTATCCGTAAGAGAACAGAACGTACCAGTCAGGGAAGACGAAACCAGCTTGCGCGTACGGATCCGCAGCATTGTGCAAGGGTGGTGGGATAATCCAAGAGTAGAATGCTATAACCATCACAATCGAAGCGAAAATTATCGTATCTCTGAGTACTTCAGTGGGCCAGAAACCGTGACCTGTGTGAACTCTCCTCCTTTCTTCTTCCGCTCCTAGCAATTGCTCTTTCTCACTAACATATGTGTCAGCAATCCTACCAAATCTCTCAATCAGACCGATTTAATCACCTCAGTGCGGCTCCGCAATTCCTTGAACCCAGACTATGAAAAGATGGGCCAGAATGAGAACAGTAACAATCAACGGTAGTACAAAAACGTGCAGGAAGTACATCCTGACTACTGTCTGCCCCGTCAGTGTTGTTCCGCCAAACATCGCATTGGCCACCCATTCCCCAATCAGGGGGGTGGCCATGGCCATGTTGATTCCGATGGTGGCGGCTCCGAATGCCAAGCTGTCCCACGGCAACAAATAACCAGAGTAACCGAAGAATATCGAGAAGAACATTAAAGCGACTCCAATCAACCAATTTAGCTCTCTCGGGTTTCTATATGCACCAGTGAAGTAGACTCTGCACATGTGCAGAAATACCGCTGCTACGAAGAAATGCGTGGTCCAATGGTGAATAGACCTGATGATATACCCAAATGGTAGCTCTAGCATGATGAACTCCATTGATGCGTAGGCAGGTGTCGGATCTGAGTCTAAATCCCCTCCGGGTACGTAATAAAATCCTAGAATGGTCCCGCTAATTACCAAGATTATGAATGCCAAGAATGAAATCCCTCCCAAGCAATATAGGGGGTACCAATACCATATTATTCTCAGTTTGTACTTTTCTGCGTGTGTCAATGGCATCTGGCGATGCATGCTGTAGTAGGAGTCCTTGCTCATACCCCAATAGTCTTGAATCCTAAATCTGGTGTCTAGCCAAGAAAAGGCCCACAGAAACAACTTCTCGGCCAATCCCATGCTACCTGCATTTGTCTCCACGGCCCTCAAGATGTCCTTCCTCGGCATGTCGTCCCTCTCCCTTCTTAGGGTGAAGGCTACAATCACGATCACGAAGGCGATGAAAATCCACAAGAACCAGAATTGAATCATATTTTTCACTCACCCGCAGAATGTGTACCAATCCATGAAATCTGGAAGAGCCTCTATCATTCCGCCATTCACTGTGAACGGAATCAGTGGCATTCCATAAGGAGCCGGACCACCGGTCTTCTTTACTCCTATGAAGTCAAATTCTTGTCCATTAGACCTGTTTCTAGCTGTATTTTTCTCAATTACGGTGTGGTCATACCTGCTGGAGTGGCAGATGCAGAATGATTTGTTTCCACTAGAGTCAGTCCCACCAGGTAACCAGCTATCCGCAGTGAAGTCGTTGCTAACGAGTTGCCATCCGGGAATACAACACAAGTGAGGGCATCTCGCGAAGACTATGATTAGGTTGTCGTGAATGTTCAATGATGCGTACTCTTCTTTTTCCTCTATTTCGTATCCGGATCCTACATAAGCTCCGCCTGCGGTGTACCCGTCCATCATTTGGAAACGAGGGGTGCCTGCTTCTAATGGCTTGTTTTTGTTCTCTTCATGTGGGACATATGTTGCTATGATTGGTAAACCCGACCATAGCCCTGCAGCTCCCACCATTCCTGTTGTTGTGTTGGCTGACTCGTCTACAAAGGCTTGCAAAGTCATGGGCTGTTTGTCCATAGACCCGTACCACACATCAGAACCCTTTGGAACGTAGAATTTTATGGCAGAATCGGAAGAACCTCCCCCTGATTGGCCCATAAGGAAGGAGGCAAATCCGACGCTACCTAGTGACGCGGTGGTAATCAATCCAGCCGCTGTATTGAAAGACAGCCTCATGAATTCCCTTCTGTCTATCGCGCCGCCTCTCTCGTGAATGACATCATCCTCAGAGGAAACAGGACGTAGCTTGAATTTCCTTGCCATTTTCAGACCTCATACTTTTTCCAAGAGTTTGTATCGTGACTCGTAATGTACTTGTTTCTCCTGTGTTTGACTATTACTACATCTGGCAGGACATATTTTAGGTACACAATTCCCATGATTATTAGGGTAAGGAGCGTCATAGCCAGGTTGAACGCGAGCAATTGTTGATCCCACTGTTGATACAGCCCATAAGCCAATGCGCCAGCCCAATAGAGGGTCCAAAGAATTCCCCACAGGCCTACCATTATTATCAGCCAAGAATCTCCGGAGGGTGCCAGACTCGCTCTCACAATAGTACCGGGCTTGACTTCGTTGAATACTCCATGATTCACCGCTGCATCGAAGGCCTCTTCTGTCAATGCGGCGTCTTCAAGTGCGACCCTTGCGTCTTCGATACTGACCTTTCCGGCCTTGACCTCTCGCAACAGCCTCATAACTACGTCGTCCTTCATAATTGATCACCTCTTCGTAGGTGCTTTATCCTGAGTTTTAGTAGGTTGCTCCTTCCTTTGTAATTCCTGGAGAAGCCGTATCTGAGGAATAGACCGCAGAAGAAAATCACAAGTATTACAGCTCCGAAGCCAAGGAGTCCAAGCCAATGGGCTAGGAGCTTGGCACCCATTTTATGTATGTCTTTCTTGCTCTCAACGGGGGCAGGAGGATTAATGTCTCCGTTGCCCGAGAATACCGTCTTTGTTCTCCCATTGTCCTCGCCTTCGTCAATACTGGTTGTGAGGCGATTCCAGCGATCCAGACTGGATGGAGCCAAATCTCCATTTACTGAGTTCCCTGCTATATTGAAGACCACAGAGCCAGACCCTTCGGACGGACTTGTCCAAACAAACATCCACGATCTATCAGAAATCCTCGAACCAGCGTCGGTATGTGTTAGGGTGGCTGGGTCCCCTTCCCAATTCTGAACCATCGACTCAAATCCTTCGGAGGCGCTAAGTGACCCTTGGGTGACAGTCATCGCAAATCCTGCTGTGTGCGAATCAAGATTCGCTTCTGGCCCCCCAATTAGTTGCAATTTCATCTCGTAGGAACTGTCGGGCGCATAGTGGAACGGTACCCCATCGATGATGACCGTGACTGAATTGTCTGGTTCCTCTGCATGACAAGTGCACCCGGCGATGGAAACTTCACCCTGTCCGTTTGCATTTCCGCCCACTCCACTATGTAGAGCCTCACCTGACCCCGCAACAAATAACGAGACAATTAGGATACTCAATACCTTACCTTGTGTAGCCATTTTTGCCCCCCCAGGCATCTGTTGATATGAACCAGAAAAAAGGGGGATATGAACCTTACACTATGGCTCCTTCGGGGCCTCGCAGTAATATCGTTTTTCAAAAAATTGAAAGCGACCGCACGATAGTCGATAACATGGCATCCCCAACGTGGAAGAATACCTACTCACTCAGCCCTGAACAAATTAGTCAACTTGAGGAGGCAGAGAATAAGATGGAATCGATGGAAATTAACGAAGCAGAGGAAATTCTTCTTTCAATGATTAGCACTGATTCAAACTGTATTCCAGCCCTGAATGTACTTGGTCATCTAAATGGAAGGCATCTCTCGGATTTCGAGACAGCCGTTGAATACTACGACAAGGTATTGATACTAGAACCGGAAAATGCTTGGGCCAGAGATGAAAGAAGAAGGTACCGACGTTATTTAGACTACGACTAGAACAATATAAACTGGCTACCTGGGTTCAGAAGCCATGGAAGCCGAATCCATACTAATCGTAGGCGTTGGTGGGATAGGTTGCAAGTGGTCTTCGCGTGCACACGGTAGGTGTCAAAAACTCTCTGAATTACTACTTGTAGACGCCGATGAATCATCTTTCTCTTCTGGATATGAAGCCCATTGCCTTCATCTGGATGCATCAGGAAGTGGCAAGGGAACAGCCGCACTGCCAAATTTGGCTGCACATCGGCTCAACGAAGGAATGGCCAACATCCAAGGGATGCTAAACAACTCGGAACTCGTAATTATCCTTACCGCCTTAGGAGGGGGAACTGGATCTGGTGCAGCAGCAGAAATCGCTGCTCGGTCTGCAGAGGCAGGAAGCCTTGTAATCAGTATTGTTGGGATGCCCTTTGCCGAACAACCTCTACGGTGCGCCATTGCAGACAAGGCCATTCCCGCAATAGAGAGGAACTCTGATCTGTGCATTCGAGTCAGCCTTGAGAGACTTGCCTGGCAGGCCAGGCATCGTGAATCTGACTGGAAGATGGGGTCAGAATGGATAGGGGAATTGATCGAAGGCTTGGTAACAACTCTGGCCAGGGTCGGGAAGATGAATCTCGACCTGATGGACCTTCGAACAATAGTTGGTAGGCCAGGTAATGCAACCTTGATAGTCGGTAATGGGACTACTTCAGATCCGGATGAGGTAGTAAGGATGGCAAGAAACTCGCCCCTGTCAGAAATATCGATTGATGGGGCCAAAGGATGTATGATACAAGTCGAGGGAGGGCCAGATATGACGCTTGGTCATCTGAACATGGTTTCAGAGGCGTTCGTATCAACCCTGGATGAGGACTGTCAGGTTATTCTTGGTGCTAGAGCAAGCGATGATTTAGTTGGAAGATTACGACTCGTAGCCGTTGTTAGCGGACTCTAGCGGATAATCTCAACAATATCATCACCAGACTCCTCAACTCTAGGAGGTTGAGAATGAGGCCTTTCCTCAGGAGTCAATGAATTCTCAGACGTCTCAAGTGGTACCCCTGATTCCTCGGATAGACCTACGCTGTGGAGTGCGATTGGACTGATTGCTAACATCACTATCGCAGTAATCGCATGTCCAATAGCAGTTGTTGTCATCAGGCTACCCTCAGAAAGCACGGTCAAGGAAGATACACTCCCGCAATATGCGTGTCCGAAACATATTCCCCAGAAAATTGCTGATTGCCCTTGGAAAATCCTCCAATCTCTCTTGCGTCCTTTCTTCGACAATGACCAAACTGCCAAAACGATAGTGATTGACATCAGGACACCCTCTTCAACAAAGAGGCCGACTGAAGACTGATCAGAGGTGAACGGAGCCCTTCTCCATGAGCTTAGAAGATGCCAGCAGGAAGTTATGAAAATAAGAAAATAAACCCTGTCACGAGCTACTCCGTCTACTTCCGCCCCATCTCTGGATGATTTCGTATAACGCTCCATCAGTACTCCCAAAAAAACAATTGTGATCAGGAAAATGAACCATACAAAGTTGGTCGAAAAATTCGCATTTGAGGGATTAACTGCCCCATATCCAAACCACCAAACTAGAGGTGCGAGTAAAACTAAGGAAATTATTACTCTAAAAAGCGTTAGATTTACTCCAGTCTTACTATCTCTGGGTGGGCCTCGTATTTTCTTCCCGTACTCAACCCAACCCACGGTCAGAGTAAGTCCCTGAAATAACGACATTGCTATGAACATCATTGCTAGAATCAATTTTAGATCGTTCAAATTTTCTTCATTCAAATTGATATTCAAGAAATACCAGATTAAAGTTGCTAAGGCAATAACAGGTAGGGTCTTAGTGAGCCCTTTGGTTAGGTACCTCCCCCTTAGTACTCCCTCGCTATTGCTCTCGACTGTTAGTAGGAAACTTCCCAATCTGCTAGGACGAATCAATGCCGCAACCATGTATGATAACGATAGGGAGAGAAATATTGCTGCGCCTTGGGTTTCTGATCCGAACACATTCACAGTCATTGCAATATACAGAGAGCCCGAGGATATCACTAGTAAGACGATATGGGGGAGAGTTGACGGATCAGAGAAAATAGTAAACGCGCTTTCGACCTTGCGAAGCTCGTCAGGAGTACCGTTGTTCACGCATCCGCGTGAACCCACTATTGGTTAAGGTAAACCCCTTCGGGATACCATGCCGAGAGCAAAAAAGGCAACAAGGGGTAAACACAGGTGGATTGCCATTAAGGTCAATAAATCGACCCAGAGGGATAGTTTGAACAAACTCCTGGGAGAAAAATTGGAGGGACTAGAATGGAAACTATTCGACTCAGAGAAACAGTCGAAAAGAACACTTTCCATAATCAAAATAACTCTATCTGACTATCCACAAGCTCTAACAAAATTGAACGAGATCCCTGGAATTGAAACTATCGCTAGTTCTGGAAAGATTAGACTAGTAAGAGAACGTGTGAAATCCTACCTGTAGCCTAACCACTCAATTATGTCTAAATCCCCGATATCAGCACTTCCAATAGATCCTCCAGTAACCCGTAACTCACCAAACTCGTTCAATCCTGAGGGCCTAACCACTTCATTGTCCAATCTTACAGCAACACCTCTGGACAGAGATTTTGACAGAGATGTCCAAGATTGGATGACTAGGCTATCCTTGCTTGGGAGGGGCAAGATACTAGTCTTCTCGAAAATAGAAGAAATCCCCCTATCTATTTTTTTGAAAACCTCCTTCGCATCAACGTTACCGAGGGTCTCTTCCCATCCGCAACACCGAATTTTCTTCTCTCTAGAAAAACCATATCGATTTATCCCAATCCCTATTCTAACTCCGCTAGCATCGTCATTCGAAGACTCAACAAGGACCCCTCCCATCTTCTCTCCTTTTCTGTTGAGAATATCGTTGGGCCACTTCATTTCTGCTTCCAGAACCGTGGAGACCACGGCTCCAACAGTAGTTTGGATAATTCCCGGAGAGAACTCGTCAATCAGGTTCGACCCTAATTTCCATGTGGCGAAAACCCCGCCATCACCTGAGATCCATCGGGCGTTCTTTCTCCCTCTCCCATTCGTCTGAGTCTTGGACATGACTCTCACCCAATCTCCCTCCGATATCCCCATCACTTCTTCCATTGTAGAAGAGCAAGTATCAATGATTGTCGGAGTCCGACCGCCTCCGGTCTTCCAAAAAGCCACAATCTCAATTTTTTCATCCCCAAATCTCTCCGAACCGAGTGTACGAGATGTCCAGCCTCTTCGTTCCCAGTCATTGACCTTACTTTTTCCCTCAGGCTCTGTCTTCATTACCATCAATGCCAACAAATCATTCGCATTTTGCTGGGAATCTAATAAATTCAGAAGCTCTCCACCCCAGCCCTTCCCTGAAGTTTCAGACCACGCAATTTCCTCTATTTTCTCAAATTCATCATCCTCATCCCATCTTTCAAGGTAAGGGAGATTCCATACTACCAATCCCGTTCCCTCCGGAATTGTCAAATTTTCTCCTATTCCAGATTCGATTATTTTTTGGCTTCCTGGAATTCCATTGTTCTCCATATTGCCCCTTGTAGCTGCAACTGCATATGGATTCAAGTCGCAAGCTGTAACTTCCCAACCAAGAGTCGCTAAGACCATAGTAACTATTCCTGATCCGCATCCAATTTCCAGTGCCTTGACTCCTGGAATGGGGGTAAATTCTGAAATGACTCTACATAGTAATAAGGAATCCTCCCTCGGAGGATAGACAGTCTGAGGCGTGATTACTTCCCACTCCCCAATTCCTTCTAATGAGACCTTAGTCTTCGTCATCATATTCCTCAACTCGTTTAGAGAGAAAATTGTTGTGTTAACCGGTCTTTTGCGGCTTCAATAACATTTATTCCTTGAACTAATCAAGTAAATCTCGAGGCTGCCTCCCCCCGGGCACCTCACTGATTTGCGAGAGCATTATTATGCGCAAGCCTTTTGAAGACCCCTAGGGTCGGAGGATAGCCCAGCATCAGCCATGGGCCTGTAGCTTAGTCAGGTAGAGCGCCGGGCTTTTAACCCGGTGGCCGGGGGTTCGAATCCCCTCAGGCCCGCCCGACGGCTTCTCAGGCCCTCGTTTTTTCTGGGTGGGGGAAGAGTCATGGCAGTAAAGAGCTCAACAAAAAAGAGATTGATAGAGCTGGGGATCCCGGAAGATCACGCTCACAAATTGGCGGACGACGCGAATCTGGACACAATAAAGAGAATGTCGAGGGAGCAGGTTGCCAAAAAGGTCGGCCTTGAGGATGGGGTCTCTGAACTCGAGCACATCATGGGCGTCATAAGTGAACACGTCGGTTCTCGCAAGAGGAGTAAGAGCAACAGGATCACTATCTCCCGCAAGGCACTTCTGGACGAAGACATCCCCATTGGGGACTACAGATTCAATGTGCTTAACCATGTGCTAGTACCTCATCATGAATTAATTCCAATTGAGGATGAAGCACGGATCCTTGAGCCATGGGGTCTCAAGACAGATGATGCCTTTGGGAAGGACAGGCTTGCAAAGGAACTATTGCCAAAGATACTCATTACCGATCCTGCGATACAGGTTATCAAGGAGGTCGAAGAAGCTGAGAACGATGAGCTTCCTGCGGGATGGCTAGCAAACAGAGTTGTCAAAGTCGTTCGATACAGCAGATCTGCAGGACAATCAGTGGCCTATAGGCTGATAGTAGAGAGCGCATAAGGAGGAATTAAATTGAGAGAGATTGTTGAGAGTTATTTCAAGCATAGAAGCCTAGTGAATCACCAACTTGCTTCGTACAACGACTGCATCCCTGTCGGAGATGGTAAGGAAAGTAGGATGGAGAACATCGTGCGGAACATTAGGATTGGTAGTGACGAACCGGTGGAGGATGAAGAGGGAGGATTGGTCAAACTCGATCTTTTGGACAAAGAAATTATTGTTAGACTGAAGAATCTTAGACTAGGCAGGCCTACAATAAAAGAGGCCAATGGGGCAGAACACAACGCCACTCCAATGGAATGTAGACTTAGGAAGCTTACTTATTTCTCGCCCGTTTACTTAGACTTCAAGATTTTTCGGGATGATTTGCCACCATCTCCTGGATCCGAGATGGGATTCCAGGAGGAAACCAGCGTCCACATAGGAAATTTACCGATAATGGTTAGATCAGCTCGGTGTAACCTGAATCCAAACCATGCAGATGAGAATCGAAGACTCTCCCCTGAGACCTCCACTGAGGATTCGGAAAGGTATACACAACTTCTACGAAAGTACGGCGAAGATCCTCTTGATCCCGGGGGTTACTTCATTATCAACGGGACAGAGAGAGTTCTGATTTCTATGGAGGATCTCGCTCCAAACAGGGTAACAGTAGAAAAGAACAAGAAGTATGCCCATGAAACGCAAGTTGCGAAAATATTCTCCCAGAAAGACGGCGTAAGGAAACCACTGAACGTCGAAAAGAGAAGAGATGGAATGCTAATGGTGAAGATTCCTAGTGCTGGAACCACGCCCATTCCTTTGGTGCTCTTGATGAGAGCACTCGGAGTGGCCAAGGACATGGATATATTCGCCTCTATTGCAGGACCCCCCGAGGCTATGAAATACACTGTTGCTAACCTCAACGACCTCAGAGATAACGAGGAGTATGGTGTTGACACATCTGAGGAGGCCCTAGCCTGGTTGGAGAAGAAATTCGCAGCAGGTCAGCAGAAGGAGTACAGGGAATCTAGAATTCAAAACCTACTCGATAACGAACTACTACCTCACCTAGGATCGAAATTTGATAATAGAGAAAAGAAAGCAATTTTCCTAGGCCGTATTGCTAGACAAGTTCTAGAGATGGCCATAATGGATAAGGATCCCAATGACAAGGATCACTACGCGAACAAGCGCGTTCGTCTAGCAGGCGATCTCGTGGAGGATCTCTTCAGAGTAAGCCTGCAACAACTGGCTCGAGACTTGAAGTATCAGTTGGAGAGACATCACAACAGGAAGAGGGAATTGAGAATTTCTTCGTGCCTTCGTCCTGACGTCCTTACAACCAAGATTATGCATGCCCTTGCTACAGGAAATTGGGTCGGAGGGAGGTCAGGAGTAAGCCAGCTCCTTGATAGGACGACATACTTGTCTGCCCTGTCCCACATGAGGAGGGTCACAAGCCCACTCGTTCGAAGCCAGCCCCATTTCGAGGCAAGAGATTTGCACCCTACACAATGGGGCAGGCTATGTCCCAATGAGACTCCCGAGGGACAAAATTGTGGCCTTGTAAAGAATGCAGCACAAATGATAGACGTCTCAGAGGAAGTCCCTGAAGAGGACGTCAAGGCACTGTTGAAGGAAGCTGGAGTGGACGATAATCCAGAAGGCTGGGCAGACGGCTCCAGGATACATGTTAACGGAGATATCTTTGGTCTTCACAAGAGGCCGCATAAGCTCGTAAGCCAGTTCAAGAGGAGACGAAGATCGGGTAGGATAAGACCGGAGGTTAGCATCAGGCATGACCATGAGAATCGTGACGTTTTCATCAATACGGATAGGGGTAGAATGCTACGCCCACTTCTCATAATCGATCATGGTAGCCTGCAAATCACCAAGATGCACTTGGAAGCACTAGAGTCGGGCGAGATAACATTCTCAGACCTTGTCTCTGGGGGAGTTGTAGAATGGGTAGATGCCGAAGAAGAAGAAGACCTTTTGATAGCCCCAAGACCTTTCGATTTGCCAGCAGTCTCTCCAAAAAACAAACGGCCAATAAATCCAGCGAAGGTAGAGTGGACTAACCTTGGAGAGCATGGAATATCCCATGCCGAGTTGTCAGCAGACGTAACTATGCCGAATGGCGAGCTAAAGACAGAGAAATTTAAGGTTCCACTAAACTACTACCAAGAAAATATGGACGCCCTCAAGAGAAAAGAGAAGAAAGATCACACAGTTCTGGTTTACACTCACGTGGAGATCGACCCCCAACTCATTATGGGCGTTTGCGCCTCTCTAGTCCCGTATCCTGAACACAACTCAACACCAAGGGTTACCGGTGGAACAGCCATGGTCAAACAGAGCCTAGGAGTGGCGAGTGCGAATTTTAGGCTTAGACCCGATACTCGCGCACACGTGATGCACTACCCCCAGAGATCAATCGTGGGAACACGGGCCATGAAGTCCACTAAATTCGACGAGAGACCCGGAGGTCAGAACTTTGTTGTTGCAATCCTCAGCCATCACGGTTACAATATGCAAGACGCCGTAATCATGAACAAAGCGTCAGTTGAGAGGGCCCTAGGAAGATCTGCGTTCATCCGGACATATAATGCAGAGAACAAGAGATTCCCGGGCGGACAAGAGGAGAGAATCGAGGTTCCAGGTACGGGCCTAGATGAAATCAAAGGGCTCAAGTCGTGGGATTCCTACTCCCATCTGGAAAGAGACGGGCTACCAGTTCCAGAGATTGAGCTGACTAGTCAAGAAGGAGGGAGGTCTATCCTTGTAGGTAAAACTAGCCCGCCCCGGTTCCTAGAAGAATCACACGGGGCATTCCTGCAAGCGCAGGAACGGAGGGAGTCTTCTATGCTAGTTCGTCATGGCGAAAAGGGTTGGGTGGACAATATATTCGTTACAGAGTCACTCGACTCAGGCAGGCTAGTTCGAATTACCCTTAGAACAAACAAGGTTCCGGAACTCGGAGACAAGTTCGCCAGCAGACACGGGCAAAAGGGAATAATTGGTAGACTTGTAAATGAGGAGGACATGCCATTCACAGAAGACGGAGTAATACCCGATCTACTCATCAATCCTCATGCTATACCTTCGAGAATGACTGTGGCCCACGTGTTGGAGATGATCGGAGGGAAGGTTGGATCCATGGAAGGTAGAAGGATAGATGGAACCGCATTCACCGGGGAAAAGGAAGAGTCACTCAGATCGGGACTTCTCAGAAACGGTCTGAGGCACACTGGTAGGGAGTCGATGATTAACGGAGAAACTGGAGAAAGTTTCCCTGTTGATACTTTCGTTGGAATCATCTACTACCAGAGACTCCACCATCTGGTTAGCAGCAAACTCCATGCTAGAAGCAGAGGGAGGGTGCAAATCCTCACTAGGCAACCAACAGAGGGTAGAGCAAGGCAAGGTGGCCTAAGATTCGGAGAGATGGAGCGTGATTGTCTAATTTCTCATGGTGCGTCTATGGTAATCAAGGACCGGCTTCTAGACGAGTCAGATGGCTGGAATCTAATGGTCTGCAACACACCCAGATGCGGCCATATCGCATATTACGATTGGAAGAGAAGGACTACGATTTGTCCCGTTTGTGGCGATAGGTCAGACGTCCATAGCGTCCAGACCTCCTACGCATTCAAACTTCTCCTGGACGAAATGAAGAGTCTTGGAGTAGCAATGAGACTAGAACTGGAGGACAGAAGATGAGCGCTCGAGATGCAGCAAAGATACCCAAGAGAATAGACTCGATTAGATTCACATTGATGGATCCAAACGAAATAAGGAAGATGTCATCCGTCGAAGTGAAGACAGCGGACACCTACAAGGACGATGGTCATGCATTCAAACAAGGCCTGATGGACCCCAAGATGGGGGTAATCGACCCGGGTATCAGGTGTGAAACCTGTGGGAACAAGCACGAAGAATGTCCCAGTCACTTCGGTCATATAGCACTAGAGCTGCCTGTGATGCATATAGGATTCACCGGTCTAATCAAGACGTGTTTGAAAACAACCTGCAACTCGTGCAGCAAGGCCTTGTTGCACGATGCTCCGCAAACGCATCCTATTGATCCAGAGAAGTCCGAACAGGACTACTACAGAGACAGAGTGAACGACATCATCCTAAAGCACGGAGTTGGCGGCAGGGAATTCAAGAAAATCATTAAGGATATCGAAAATATTTGCGCTGGCCCTAAGCGGGCAATATGCATGCATTGCGGCGCGGAACAAGGAAAGATAATTCTAGATAAACCCACAACTTTCAAAGAAAAGAAGGCGGATAAGGGAGAGCACAAACTGAATGCTCGTGATATCCGGGAGTGGCTAGAAAAGATTCCCGATGAGCACCTAATTTTCCTCGGAATGGAGAGAGACGTTAGTAGACCAGAATGGACAATCATGAAGGTACTGCCAGTTCCTCCGATTACTGTCAGGCCATCTATCACCCTGGAAAGTGGGGATAGATCCGAGGATGACCTAACACACAAATTAGTCGACGTTCTAAGGATAAACCAGCGACTCAGAGAAAATCGTGATTCAGGAGCCCCACAACTGATCGTTGAAGACCTCTGGGAACTACTGCAGTATCATTGCACGACATACTTTGATAATCAGACGAGTGGTATCCCACCGGCTCGACACAGGTCCGGAAGGCCACTAAAGACCCTATCCCAGAGGCTAAAGGGAAAGGAGGGCCGATTCAGGAGTAATCTGTCTGGAAAAAGAGTTAACTTCTGCGCTAGAACAGTCATCAGCCCAGATCCAAACCTCGGGATCAACGAAGTGGGAGTCCCAGTAAAGACGGCCAAGGAGCTGACAGTGCCTATCAGGGCTACAAGTAGAAACAGGGAACAACTTAGACAGATGATCCTAAGGGGCCCAGATGTCCATCCAGGTGTAAATTACATCATCAGAGGCGATAGGTTCAGGGTTAGGATTACCGACAGAACAAAGTACATCTGGGCAGGATTCAGGTGCCTGAATCCAGATTGCCATTGTGGTAGTGAAGAGGAGCCTTATATGGGGTACAGGCCTGATTTGAATGAAGTACTCCCAGCCCCTAACTTCCTCCCCGGTCTTGTTTTGAAAGAGCAAATGCGAAGGGACCCAATGACTGACGAGCTCCTTCCTGAGTGGAGCGTGGATTTGGATAGGACTCTGTCAAACCTCAGAGGGGAGGGAGAAGATGGAAAGCCCCTAGCCGAAGACGATCCAGATGCGGCAATACATAATCGTTGGAAGTGGGAAGTAGAAAATCCTGATGAGTACCTTCCCGATCACCTTGAAGTGAAATGTCCACACTGCGGAAGCCCAGATATCGAGGATGAACACGGTAACCTCTACCCTACAGATGTAGAGGATCGATTAAGCACATACGATAGAGATGGCAACCCAAGGCCAGGCGTTGTTGTCGAAAGGCACCTCATTGACGGAGATGTAACCATATTCAATCGTCAACCATCACTCCACAGGATGTCAATGTTAGTACACGAAATAAGAGTAATGGATGGTAAGACATTCAGATTCAACCTCGCTGACTGCACACCCTACAATGCAGATTTTGATGGTGACGAAATGAACCTACACGTAATACAGAGTGAGGAAGCCAGGGCTGAAGCTAGAATCCTAATGAGGGTCCAGGAGCATATCATATCGCCAAGATATGGGGGAAGCGTCATTGGTGGTATACACGATCACATCACGGGTGCTTACCTCTTGACGCATGGAGAAGCCTTCCTTCCAATGCCAGTTGCAATGGATGTTCTTAGCTCAATTGGATGGGAGGGCGAAATTCCTCCACCAGTAGAGAGAAACGGACAGATCGGACTGTTAGGAAACGAAGTGTTCAGTCTTCTTGTGAAGGGGGGCTTCACTCTGAACTTCAAGAATCGTGCTGGAGAAGAAGTCAAGGTATCTCAAGGAGACGTATCTGGTTCTATCGACAAGAGAGGAATTGGAGCTGAGGACGGACGTCTTCTAGACGCAGTCGTCCAGACACACGGAACAGACAGGGGGGCAGATTTCATCAATAAGATGACAAAGATGACAATCGCCATCTGTACAGCAATGGGATTCACCACTGGAATAGATGACGAAGATCTCCCTCCTGAGGCTAAGGAAGAGATCGTGAGAATCAACTCAGAGGCCAGTGCCAGTGTTGACTCCGAACTAGAAAAGTTCGGAAAGGACGGAAGGAAATATGAGGCCAGGCCAGGAAGAACTCCACACGAAACCCTCGAGGAAAACATACTGACAATCCTAGACGCCGCAAAGGCCGAAACTGGAAACGTAGCTAAGGCACAACTTGGCGATGACAATTCAGCCGTGCTTATGGCAACCTCAGGAGCAAGGGGTTCAATGGACAATCTAGCAATGATGGCGGGATCCATTGGCCAACCGAAAGTTAGAGGCAAGCGACTTGAGCGAGGATATCAAGACAGAGTCCTTTCTCACTTCCCTAGGAAGGTTAAGGGATCAAAGGAGAAGGGTTTCGTTTCTTCTTCTTTCAAGCGAGGCCTCGAACCAACCGAATTCTTCATGCTTTCAGTTTCTGGTAGGGAATCACTAGTCGACACCGCTGTCAGAACGAGTAAGTCGGGTTACATGCAGAGAAGGCTGATTAACGCCATGGACGATCTCAAGGTGTCCAATGACACGAAGGCCTCGGTAAGAAATACTGCAAACCGCATTATCCAATTCGAGTACGGAGAGGATGGGACCGATCCTGCCAGAAGCAGAAAGGGAAGCCCATTCGATGTAGATCAGGTGCTTAACGATGCTCTTGGGGGTGCTAACTGATGGTAGTTAAGAGTGCAACAAAAAAGAAGTTGATGGATCTTGGAATCGAAGAAGAGTATGCTCACAAGTTAGCAGATGACCGCAAATGGGACGATGTTAAGGGGCTCTCTCCGGGGCAAATCGCTCAGATATGTGGAATCGACTCCGGAACTTCTCAGAGAATCCACGATGTCATGGCCAGCTCAGTAAAATCCAGCAGGGCTTCTGCTGCTAGTACTGAGAAGACCATTGTTCGCAGAAGAACAGTTTCCAGAGCTAGGAGGACCAAGAAGTCACTCCCCTTGCAGGACTACGACTATGAAACCAAGATGAAGCAACTCTTCCGTGATGTCGATAGCGATGACGAGATGTTCATCCAGCTGAACAAAGCCGCTGAGGAAAGTGACTCAAACCTAACTCCAAGGATGATAGACCAACTTGTCCAAGGGTTGCACAGCAGGGGGGAGAAGAAGATCACAGCCGCTAAGGCAAAGAAAATAATCAACTCAGCAAGCAACTTCTACAATGACGCAAAGGCAGTTCCACATGAGGCCGTAGGTATTACCACAGCCCAGTCTATCGGCGAACCCGGTACTCAGATGACGATGCGCACATTCCACTATGCAGGTGTGGCTACAGTGAACGTTACCCAGGGTCTACCCAGGATAATCGAGATCGTCGATGCTAGGAAGGTACCCCAAACCCCGACCATGATAATTTACATGGACGAGAAGAATTCCAAGGGGAAGCCACTGAGGACTAATGAAAAGCTGGTGCGAGACTTAGCAGCATCCATAGAGACAACCACAGCTATAGATATTGCAACTATTGATGTCGACGTCGCTCAGAGGAACATATTACTCCAGCTAAATAACAGAAACATGAAGCTGAAGAAAATGACCGGTGCAGAGGTCAGAGACAAGCTCTCACGAGCTCTAAGGCTGTACGTCCAGGCCGATGACGACGACCGCCCAAAGTCCCTAAGAATCATTCCAGGCGTGTCAAAAGAAGAAGATCTTGCATCTCTTGCATCCGACCCCCCTACCTACACCGCTCTTCTTCAACTCGAGGACAAAATCAAGAAACTGCGATTGAAAGGCCTCCCTGGAATTAGCAGAGCCACAGTACAGGGCCCAATGTCCGAAACAGGTGAATATTACATCTCGACAATTGGCTCAAACCTATCAAAGGTCAGTGAATTTGACGGGGTCGACCGATCAAGAACGTATACGAACAACATAAATGAGATACATGACTACCTTGGTATAGAGGCAGCCAGACAGGCTATAATCAACGAAATGTGGGACACTCTAGAGGGCGCAGGTCTCGATGTCGACGTGAGACATCTGATTATGGTCTCAGATGTGATGACTACTGGTGGAGAGGTTAGGGCAATCGGCCGTCACGGTGTAAGCGGGACAAAGCACTCCATCCTCGCTCGTTCGGCTTTCGAGGTCACAGTTACACATCTGCTAAAGGCCGGAGTTATCGGAGAGAGAGACAACCTATCTGGAGTAACAGAGAACATCATCGTGGGCCAACCTGTAGCGCTGGGAACGGGCAGCGTCGAACTATTCTACATACCCGAGGAAAACATCTGAGGTTTGAAAATGGACATAGCGAGACAACTCAAGCAAGGAATTAACTCAGGAGAACTAGTCTTTGGTCAAAGACAGACAGTATCACACTGCACCAAAGGAGGTGCAAAGTTAGTTCTAGTTGCCTCAAATTGCCCTGAGTCTTTTATCGATAATCTGAGGAACTCGCATCCGTCAGTACCAATTCATCAGGTCACCATGGTAAATCGACAGCTTGGAGCTGCATGCGGAAAGCCATTCCCTGTCAGTTCCCTGTGCGTAATCGATCCGGGACAGAGCGATCTACTACAGCTAGCCCCAAACGTCTGAGTTAGAAATCTGGGCCTAGGCCTTGAAGAATGGCGTTCCATTGAAAGACGTAACCATATTCCTGGGTACATGGAGGATGTATTGCGAGCGCTGCTTAGCATCAGGTCGGTAGACTTCGATTCATTCGATATAGGGGTACCAGGATCCCCATTCAGACCAATCGGCGTAGCCACAGCAGTACCCGATTTCGGCATTCATACAGGAAGAACCCTCATCTGGCATGCTCCTCCGGAAATTCTACCAATTACTAGAAGCGAGCTAGACAGATTCGAGATGGATTCCCCGGATGGTTTCCACCTAATACTTAGTGAGCGACCGACTCATTCAGACTGCGATCCCATCGACGGAACCAAATTTCAGATAGTTTCGCCAAAACAGATATCCTATTGGATCGGAAGAGCGGTTCTCTCGGGAGATATTGTCGCCTCGAGTGTTCTAGAAGACACAGATAACAAGGAATCTAATGACTTTCCTATTTATTCAAATGAGGAGGATATGCGTGTTCTCAGTTCGAAGATTGACATAGATTCTTGGACTGGGAGCCGAGGAATTAAGGGATTTTCATCATCACCAATGTTGCTAGATGCTCGAATTTGGAAAGTATCAGGAGATTTGCATGGACCTAGTGGCAGTGGCGAAAGGGGCGAATGGACAATACTGGAGGATCCATGGTCCCAGAGGCTCAGCATCATTGGTGAATCAGAATGTATGCAAAAATCCCCGAAGATTAGGTCAATAGAACCTCCCAACGGCAATTGGCTTAACGAAGGCAGGCTAAAACTCGAGATTTCTAAGATAGTGGAGGAGAGGAGAAGGGGGGACTCTGGTGAGGTTAGCATCTCCGGTACTGTCAGGAGCATGCTACTCGAAAAATGGGTTTTGAATATACACACGGCTACGATCAAGCACCACAGAATATTCATTCCAGGATGGTTGATAAATCTCGAAACAGATAAGATTCTGCATGGAAGAAACGGCCGTTTGTATGACTTAGTTTCGCTGAAGTAACATCATGTCCTCATCCGAGAGCGTGTCACCACTCATTAATCTGGACATTAAGTCGGAAACCTCCACTCTCTCTTCTTCGTGATCCTTCTTGGAACCAGATAACTTGAGGATGTCCTGCATAGAATGAATGCACCTTAGTGAAATGATATACTTGTTATGCAACTCATCAGCATTTGACTTGGTTGAAGTTAGGCCCAAGTGCTCAGAATTTGCCATCCCCCTCAATCTATCCACTTCATTTGATAACTCCATCATTAGTGAATGGGCTTCCTCAGATTTCTCTGATGCATCAGTGACTGCATCGTGAGCCTTCTGCTGCTTTTTTTCTGCCTGCCTAACCTCTCTCAAAACGCTTGAACTACTATCCTCCTCTTCTTTCTTGAGTCTTTTGAAATCTGCCTGCAACCTCTTCATCTTTGCAAAGAAATCCTTCTCTTTACTCGGACTAATTCGTCCAGTTTGATGTCGCCACTCAAGCTTGTTCATCTGTTCTTTAATACTCCGAGAGCTTGGGCCTCCCTTCTTCTTTCCCAACTGATTACCATTCTTCTCAATTGAACTCCTCAGTTTTGCCCTAATATCCTTCAATTCGTTTGTCCTCTCAAGTCTTATTTTCCTCAATTCAGCTACCTTGCTATTAGCCTCGTTCCTCAGGCTCTTCTGCTTCTGAACTTCAGTAATTAACTGCTTTACCTGTAGATTTATTTCGTTCCTCTTATCCAACTGGGTCCTTACTTTAACGTTCAACTCATCACGACGATCTTTGTATTCGGCCAATTTCTTGCTGACCAATTCCGAATTCTTTTCGAAAACGGACGAGATATTCGACTGGTTGAGCCCCAAAGTAAACCCTCTAGTGTTCCGAATTTGGAGTTCCATTTAAGCCATACCGATTATTTTGCTTCTAGTCCCTACGACTGGCAGACTTTCCTTTTCTCCCTCCTCTTCTAGAAACACCAAGTTTCCTAGTCTTTTTTTTACGTAATCGACCCTGTTTTGGTGCTTCTTGAGGTGAATCCTTCCTATCATTGATTGACGAAAAACCACCAGTCTCTAGTATCAAGCCTAACTCTTCGGAGCTTAGATAACCTCCCTTTGCGGCGATTCCGCGTATATCATCTATACTCGAGGGACCTCTGATTGCAGATAGTCTCGAGTACTTCTGGAGTTTCTTCAACACACTTCTTTCGCTATTTGTTTCGGCCTTGATTACCTCAATTCTCTCATCAATAGAGGAAATACTTCTACTAATCTTACGTATATCTTTCCTGCTGATTTTGTCAATTTCAATTTCCGCATTTTCCTTTAATTCAGATTTTGCCTTGCCGATCTCTTCCTTGTTTTGATCCAGTTTGGTAGAAATCTTTCGCATCTCACTTAACTTGGAAATATATTTCGAATGAGATTTCTCTGCTTCTCTCTTCTTTTTGATTGAAGACTGAATCTCAAAGAATCTGCTAAATGCCGATAGTTCTGGATTCAACATTGGTACTGTGGTTAGGTCATTGTCGATTCTCGTCAATTTGAAGAAAGTTTCACCGAGCCACTCCTCTAGAATTTTCGACGGGGGAGGGACTCTTGCGTTGATTTCATCTCTTTTCTCTCTGTGGATCCTGGCCTGTTTTCTAATGGAATGAAATTCTCCCAACAGCTTCTTTCTCCCAGTCCCAGATCGCTCTATTCCAACTACTGCAGATCTGAGCGCCTTTACAATCTGCACTTGCTCCTTCCTTTCCATCTGCAGATCCCTCTTCTCTGAATCCAATGATCTCAAAGTGCTCTTTTTTTCAGCAATCATAGCATCCATTTCATCCGGAGAAAGGTCCTGGAAATCACTTTGGTAAGCCTTTGAAGAATCTTTCATTCCTCTTCACCTCTAGATTTCTTTTGTTTCGATTTTTCAGAACTTTTGGCAAAAGAAGACCTGCCCCCCGTATCAACGTTTTTTTGCCCTTTGAGGAGATCTCTGAAACCTGGCCCCAAATCTCCAAATCCATTTTCTATCCTTTTTTCCCAATATTCAATCGCTTTATCGCTCTGAGCGAGCAACTCCTTGGCACGGTCCAACTGACTCCTAATTTCTCTTATTTCTGATGAGGCACTGGTCAACTTCTCATAGAGTGGTTGTGCTTTGGAAACGGCAACTATCATCTGAGAATGTGCCTTATCCGCCTTCTTGAACAACTTAGACATCTCCTTATTCTTTTCCAGATACTCCGCCATTTCCGGGTTAGAGTCCTTCCTATCTCTAATCCACTTGTCATTTTCAGAAATTAACGCCCTTCTCTTCTCAATAAGTTTCCTTTCGGATTTATGGTCTAACGCTGATGTCTGGATCTTGCTCTCAATTTCCTCAATTTGCTCTAACAACATCATCTTCTTCCATTTAGGATCAAGATTGATCATTCCCCCGGACTCATTCAGTTTTTTCCTAATTCTTTTAACGTCGGGAATTAGAGTACCAGCGCTGGTCTGATAATGATCCCTCTCGGCCTTGAATTTGGCAACCTTTTCATTGGCTTCATCGAAGGATTTCTTCATCCTATCTAGCCTTGGAGATAGATTATCTTCTTCAGCCTCAAGATTCCTAATTACCCCGGGTAGGCTGTCCTTAAGCAACATTCTCCTCCTTAAAAGGGCAGATGCAAGCTCATCCGGAGTCACCCTCATCAGTTCATCAGTGTCCATTTCTGTTCGAATCGGGCAAATGCCCCCGTTATAGCCCTATGCAGAGTGTTTTTGTGCGTTTGATTCATACGATGCCCATTCGAGCGATTGTACATGAACGTGACATTGAGGAACCAAACTCTAATTTTTGTCATGATTATTCTTCTTCAAATTCCCACCTTAGACGATGCCCCTGAACCAGATATTCTTGATGACAAAACTTCAGAAATGCGGTCTGATACCAAAAGTAACTCAACTAGTTTCACTTCTTCAGGAGGATCTGGTCTGGTAATCTCTGGTGAGCCTGCCTATGTCGGAGATACCCTTACTGCCTCATTGATGGTAACCAATAATGGCAACTCCAGCGGTTCGGTGTCTCTCCAAATCAATCATTTTTACAGCGAACAAATATTTCAGGGCGAATATATCCCTATTTCCCCCGGCTCAACCAGAGAGGTCTCTGCCAGCTTCATTTTGGAGGCTCCAGGTACTAATGAATTCAACTGGCAACTCTCAGTCCTAGGGCAAACAGGGCATGCTGACTTGGAAGGGAACCTGTCTATTGAGGTCTCAAATAGTCAGATTCTCAATCTAACTACAGACTCAATTTCCTGGTCTGCATCTGAAGGTCTTGAGATTGACGTCTCCGTATTCCTATCTGAGGGAAAGGCTCGGCCAATTCTACTAGCCGTGGCTTCTGAAGAAGCTGGAGGTGCTGTGAATTTACAGGAAATCCTCATTGAAGCAAACCCTGGACGCAGAGTGATTTATTTCTCTTTAGGAAATCCAGAAACCACAGAGATTACCATTCAAGCAATTCCGGTACAATGGACACCATCCATCTTTTCTCAGAACGTGACGATAGAATCCGTTGCTGCTCCCCATATCGATCCATCATCCATCAAATTGGAAGCTATTTTCAATCCTGAAAAACCCACTCCCGGAAGTCGTGTTTTGGTTACAATTACACTAAGTAATGATAATGATCATATTACTCAATCTGGGATATTGCGACTGATATCATCCTCGGAGAGAACGATTCTTGCCGAATCTACAGTCCCATCTTTATTGCCAGGATCGGTCGTAACAACGGAAATGTCAGTTTCTGAATGGGTGGAGGCTGATAACGTTGACGTGGAGGTCCAGTGGTCATCAAACGGCGTTGTCTCGACTCGAATCTATTCAATCGAGCCAGATATCGACGACCAAGGACCTGAGCTACCATTCGATATTTTAGCAGCAGGATACGGAGTTCTCGCGGGCATTCTCATCATACTCGTAGGGACTTTCTCTTGGAGAGCTGTTTCATCTAGGACACCCAATACTTCCAATCTACGTCTAAGGGATGCTAAGGAGTCACAGAGCAGTCAACTTAGAATTGAAAAAAGGGAGATTGCGTGTAGCTTTTGCGATCAGAGACTTATGGTTCCGAATGACCACGTAGGTGGTGTCAGGTGCCCATCGTGCTCCATGGAATTCATAGTCGGAGGACCGGATGAATCAAACGAAGAATCTGAAGAACTCGACGCTGTGAAATCATCCGATGATATACTCCATTGCCCAACATGCGATCAGGCCCTGAGGGTGCAAATTGAGAAGAGACCGGTAATGTCTAGATGCCCGGTTTGTAAAACCAAATTCATGGCTGAGGCAGAGGGTGTATAGGATGTCTGGTTTCAGTGAAATAGAGGAGATGTATCTGAAGACAATGTTCGAGATACACTCGGATAATCCCGCTGCCATCGTAAAGACCACTCAACTTGCCGAAATAAAGGGAGTCAGCGCAGCATCGGTGACTGAAATGATACAACGGCTCTCGAGTCGAGACATGGTTACACACATCCCCTATCGCGGATGTAGGCTCACGCCCTCTGGATTCCAACTTGCTGCAAAGATAAAGAGGAGGGAAATCCTACTAGAAATACTTCTCACTGATGTAATCGGATTTGATGGAGATGTCCATGAAGTAGCATGTAAGATGGAACACGCAGTTGGCTCTGATCTTGAATCTACTCTTGATCGTCTACTTGGGTATCCAGAGTTTTCGAGTGAAGGAAAGAGGATACCAAGTGTGGAGCGAGACTTCGAAACTACAGGCATATCCACCCTTCTTCCTCTTTCCAAACTTCCAGACCATTCTTCTGCTACAGTGGAGTTGATAATTTCTTCAGATAGCGAGGCAGTAACTATCCGAGAGTGCGGAATAACGATTGGATCTGTTATCGAAACCTCTGCCGACTCAAGGACCTGTGATGGCAATATCATCACTATTTCCGACTCCCTTTCTATGAGAATTCTTGCTAGAATAAATTCTATTGGTGGTTAAAAAAGTGTCAGCTAACGAAGAAAAACCCAGTGTTATCGACTTGGAGGGCGACATAGACTCGATGGTGTCCGTACTTCAGTCAGGAGCCCCTCCAGCCCCTGACATCAAAGAGATCTCGAAGTCCGAGGTAACCCCAAGTGAATCAGATCAAAAGTCCACATTAAAGGGGCGCGAGGTTATACTAGCCGGCATCGATGACTTACTAATCAGCCGCGGCGCTCGCCTGATTCTATTCCTTCCAATCGTTGTTGTGGTAATGTTTGGATTGGCGCAGTCTTATCGAAGCTCTGATCCTGATTGGTGGCAAGGCGGTGTACGAGATCTATTCTTTGACTTATCATTTTCAAAATCGGTATATCTGCTTTCTCTTGCTCTTATGGTAGCAGATCTACTTCTGCTATTCGTCTTGCATTACTTGCTATGGGTCACAAAGAGGATTTTCCAAATTGAGACGGATGAAATAGTCTCTACTGGCATTACTTTCCGTAGCGCACACGGTTATAGCGAGATGAAGGCAGTCATTGACGGAGCTTCAAACCAACTAAATCTCACTACAACACTGATGACACTATCCACAATAATGCTCGGACTTGCTTTACTATTTCCATCTGAAACTGATGGAATACCGGTTCTGATCGCATTGTCAACCGGAGCACTCCTTTCCGGTCATAGCGTATACATGGTTTCCAATCGACCTAGGTTCAACACGGTAGAGCCCTGGGGCCTCCTAGAAGCATTTTCCCCCCCAATGCACCCAGCCTTGCTGAATAGACCTTTCACGGACGTTATTAGGGCTCATGTCGACCCCGTTCTGGCCGTGAGGTTCTCGAAATATGTATCCTCTTTCAATTCAGACCTTAAGAAGGGCGTAAATATCTCTGATTTGCAGGAGTACCTTCTCCTGATTTTAGACATGTATCGGTCAGGACTCATTGAAGAGGATGAGTTCCACCTCGCACTTTCCGAATTGGTTGATTCTAGGACGATCGACCAGATTATCAATCATGAAGAACTAGGCGAAGAGACCCTCGACCGTCTACTTATGCACGCAAGGGAGCGTTGTGCGCCTTTCTTCAGGCTTAATGATAGAATGCGTATGCATCTCGGAAGCCCTTCGAATCAAGGTATTTGGTTCGACGTTGACATGGAGAATCTAACTCTAGGGCAGGCCAATCTATTTGCTTACGTCCTCAATCACACAGACGAAGTACAAGATCTGATTCTCCGGGTCCAGACACCCGATTTCAGACCCAACGAGTGCGTATACAGACTGAGGTCTGAACCGCAAAAAGGACCGCAAAGGGGTAAATCAGAATATCATAGAATTTCATCCTCTATGTCAAAGTCCAGGATTGTCTGGCAAACTCTGATCCCCTCTTCTATGGGTGATGCAACTGTCACTGTTAGGCTCGAGGACTCATCGGGCAATCTAATCTCTGGAAAGGTACTGACATCCCAGGTTCGCTCTGACTTATTCACTAGATTAAGGATGACTACTGGAGCAGTGTTCATGTTTGGTGCTGCTCTAGCAGTTATTTCCCCCATTCTTCCTTTCGCAGCGAGGTTATTCGGGCTTTAGGTCTCTTCAATAAGGGGAAACTAGTCCGAATTGCATGGAGCATGACGACAGGGGTTCTGACGATCTAAGGACGAGGCTCCACGCCATGGAATCAAAACTTAGCAGAATTAGGGCCCAAAGAGACTCTCACAACGATTCTGCTAGGAGTGCTGCAGACCAGAGGAACTCTGCTCACGAGAAGAGGAAGGAGGTCCACGAAACAATATCCGCAAAGATGGACGAACAGAAGAAAGTCAGGGCTCAGGCCAAGCTTCACCAAGCGAGTAGGGATGAGATTCAGAAGAGTATCAGGGAGGTCATCGCCAGAAAGAAGGGCACTAGGGACCGGGGCCCTGGAAAGTCCGTTGTCATTCAGCTCTCAGAGACAGTTGGCGAGATCGAGAGGATCGAGGATAGAATAATGACCGATGGAGCGTTGACACTGGAAAAAGAGAATTCGATGATCAAGAAACTGAGGTCTTTAATTTCAAAAAGGGACGAGTTAATTCCTCATGTTGAGCAGCAGAGGATAATTTCAATCGATATGAACGATATGGACGAGTCAATTCACAGTCTGAGGGCCGAAGCCGATAATGAGCACAAACTAATGCTCGAACAGAATTCTCTAGCCGACGAAATTTGGAATGAAATAAAGCCGATGTTCGAGGAGCGTGACTTCCTAAGGGGTGAAGGAGACAGACTGCATGCACTTTTCGTTCTTGAAAGAGGGAAGGCAGACGAGACTCACGCATCACTGGTAGAAATGCTATCCAAGGTCAATGAGATTAGGGACGAGCTACGCTCTCAACACGAACAGAGAGAGAAGATGGTACGAGATCATAACAAATCTGTCAGGCAGGCGCTAAGGGGGCCCGATCAGAATGAGGAATTGGCAGACTCCCTAGCTGACATGCTTCTGGAAGGAAGCTCAGTCACCTTTGGTGGCCTGGTATCCAAGGAGGGTGAATCGCAAAAAGTCGAAGAAAAATCAGCATCGAAGCGGAAATCTAGGAGGCTAGGTACTTCCCGTGGCGGAAAGCGCTAGTCACCATCCCCGTTCGTCGAGCTTGACTTCCAGACTATCTATTTCTAGTCCGGGCATGGCTTCTCCCAACATCTCAGAAGCTTCTGCGACTACTTGCGGATCTTCGAAGTGATGAGTTGCTAGAACTATCGCTTCCGCAGTTCTCGCAGGGTCCGAGCTCTTGAAGATGCCAGATCCGACGAAAACACCATCCATACCATGACTCATCATCAGGGCCGCATCTGATGGTGTTGCAATACCTCCAGCAGAGAAAGTTACCACAGGCAACCTTCCCAGATCTACAACCTCATCGAGAACGCTCGCAAGATTGCTTCTTATGGCTTCAATTTCACCGAATGGAGTCTTACCCACTTTCGCACCAATCTCGGAGTTTTCTTCCAACCTTCTGTATCCTTCGAGAATCTTTTCTACAATATCTGCTCTAGAATCTGAGTCAGCATTTCTGGAGCTCTCAATTTCCGCCTCAAGCAATCTAGCATGCTTGACTGCACTTACCACATTTCCTGTGCCCGCTTCCCCCTTAGTTCTGATCATTGCCGCCCCCTCAGCAATTCTCCTAACCGCCTCACCTAGACTGGTACAACCACAGACAAAAGGGATGGTGAAATCGTTCTTTGCAATATGGTAGAAAGGGTCTGCAGGTGTCAAAACCTCAGATTCATCTATCATGTCGACACCCAATGCTTCTAGCACTCTAGCCTCTTCTTCATGCCCAATTCTGGCCTTGGCCATGACTGGTATGCTCGTAGTCTCCATGATTTCTTTGATCAGTTGAGGGTGACTCATCCTCGCAACTCCTCCCGAAGCTCGGATATCAGCAGGGACTCGTTCCAGGGCCATCACAGAGACTGCTCCTGAGTCTTCTGCAACATGAGCCTCCTCTGCCGTGACTACATCCATCACAACTCCTCCCTCTTGCATCTTTGCGAAGCCTCTCTTGAGGAGCTCCGTGCCATGCCTCATTTCGCCTAAATCGACCCTCTTCTTCATGTCCATTCCTCTGAGTCGATATTCAAGAACTTATGTAGTGGCCCGTGACTATTAGTCGGCTAGAACAGGAGAGTCCCCCTCAGCGATGGGAAGACCAGGGGCCTCTTCCTCATTCTTTTCCAGCCACGACATTTCTTCCTCTGGTAGATCGGTATCGGCGTAAATCGCCTCTGCTGGACACTCGGGAATACAAGCCGCGCAGTCTATGCACTCATCAGGATCTATAACGAGATATTCTTCGGCTTCCCTAAAGGCTTCTACTGGGCAAACATGGACGCAGTCTTGATACTTGCATCGAACGCATGCACTGGTAACTACGTGAGTCATACTGAGGATACCAGGTGAGTTATTGGCATATGAATACTTGCTTCATTCACAAATGAGGTCTTCGAAAATACTCGTGGTTACTTCATATGCCGATTGACCTGGATAAACCTCCAACTTGAACCTCCCCTTGGCAACCATTGTGTCCTTGTCAAGAGAGAGTTCCCCCTTCCCCCTAGACAGTGCCGCTAAGTCTATCCTCAAGTGAAGGAAGTTATCTTCGTCTATCCTGGACTCCACTCCAGAGAGTAGGATCCCCTCGATAGAAACTCTCTCCAACCTACCCAGTGAGAACATCGATTGCTTCGCAGTCATACTTGCGGAGATTGTGTACATAGGTGCCCCTAGAGTGGATTTTTCCTTTTGTGTAGATATGCTCACTCCATCCCCACACAACCAGGCTAATGAGTCCTCAATAACCCGAATATCGTCTACAGCACTAGCGTGAACTCTCCACTCTCCTCGATGCACACTCATGTCTTGGCCTATCCGTAACATGTCTTGAATGCCACCCATTCATGAAACAATTCGTAGCACTCCGTTCAAATACTGGTTGTAGTTCGCACGGCTCGCAAACGGGGCAGCCCCCGGATTATGGAGACTTTTCAATGGCCAAAGGCGCATCGGCTAGAGCAGCGGCTCGCAGGCAGAAAGACAAGTGGAAGGCCAAGAGATGGTACTCGATAAGAGCCCCCAGAAACCCATGGTCCTTCAAGGTGATAGGGGAAACCCTGGCAGAGGAAGAGGCGTTGCTAATAGGGCGTCCCTACGAGATAATGCAGAACGAACTTGACGGTGACTTCACCAAGATGCATGTCAAACTCAAGTTCAGGATTTCTGATGTCGTTGGTAACGACGCAATAACCGAGTTCATTGGTCATGACGTGATGAAGGACTTTGTCAGGCGTCAGATCCGCAGGGACAGGGGGAAGATAGACGATACAATTGATGTGGTTACAGATGACGGCTTCTTCGTTCGAATCAAGCCATTCATCGTGACTCGATCTAGTGTAAAGGCCAGTCAGAAGAGCGAGACCCGCAGCGTAGCTAGAGACGTGGTCCTGAAGTTCTGCGCGCAGTCTACTTGGATCAACGTCCAGAAGGCACTAATGGACGGGTCGTTAGAGGAGAGCGTATCTACTGCCATCTCCAAGATTCAACCTGTAAGAGCAGTATTCTTCAGGAGAAGTCAGCTTATTCAGGAAGGCGTCGTTGTGGATGATGGACCGACTCTAGAGGAAATTAAGGCCGAGGAGAAGGCTGCCAAGGAAACCCAAGAATCCATTGACGAAACTGAAGAATCCTTTGACTCAACAGAGAACCAGGAGGATGAGGCATCGTCTGATGCTGAGGTCGGAGATGAAGCCTCTCCAAAGGAGGGGGACACGTCAGAAGTCGCACAACCAGACTATGAATCTATGACAGTAGCACAACTAAAGGAACTACTCAAGAAAGAAGGACTTCCTGTATCAGGGAAGAAAGCAGATCTGATAGCACGTCTCACGGAGTGAGGAGATGAACCGCATAGCGGTGCTGTGCGGAACTGGTATGAGTGCTTTCTCAACGGTCCTGTCATCCTCTGAGGAAGCAACTTCGGAGCTACTGGTAGCCGGATCCGAATGGGGAGAAGTTCCCATAAACGTCGTCAGTATGGCCAATGGGGAGGTATTTGTCATAGACAGGCACCACTCTCCCGGAGAATCAAGAACCCCCCCACATGCTATCGAGCACAGGGCTAACGTCCATGCTGCATCGAGTTGTATGCCGGATTTGTTAGTCAGCGTGAACTCTGTTGGCTCAATGATCGAAACAATGCCTCCGGGGACAATAGGGATCGGTAGTGGTATGCTGGATCTCTCAGAAAAACCGTGGACTTTCCACGACGAGGACGCGTTCCATTCCGATAGGACAAACCCATTCGATGAACTCTACTCTGAAATAATCGCGCAAACTCTGACTGACAAACAAGGAAGTGCTCCATCAGGGATAGTGGTGGCCCAGTGCATCGGACCCCAATTCGAGAGTCCCCACGAGATAGACGCACTGGAGAGACTAGGGGCCAGTGTGGTAGGGATGACTCTTGGTCCCGAGCAGAGGTTGGTATCCGAGACAGGCATTCCTCACGTGTCATTGCTCTGTTCTTCTAACTGGGCCGCAGGACGGACTCCTGGCGAACCCGATGCGGAGATAGACCACGAATCCGTCGATTCAATGGCATCAAATATGCGTGACATGGTGTCTCACTGCATTATATCACTGCTAAGTGGAGACGTATGAAATCACTACCTTGATGGCCCCCTAGCCTGTAGCAGAACCATGTCCAGAAGGCTGAGCGTAGATGATTGGTTGAATGTAGAGCATTCTGATATTCCCGATGGGTCATGGCTAACGATGATGTCCAGAGTGGCCAGCTTCCACCACAAGCACCGATTTTCATCCGAAGAGAACCACGGTCACGACATGGGATTCCGCATCGCGTTGACTGTAGAGGAGCTTGGCGAACTCTCGGCTGCAATCACCAAGGGCAAGCCAGACGAGGAGGCAGCCGAAGAACTGGCAGACCTTCTGATCCTAATCCTGGGACACTCCCTTGCCATGGAAGTGGATCTAGAAGGCGAGTTCCACAAGAAGATGGACAGGGTAATGACGAGAAAGGCCCGCACGGGCAAGCTCGGTATCAGGGTTACAGAGTACTCGGATGATTAACAATAACAGATACTAACGAACGAAAGCAGGTCGGGGAAAAATCCCGGGTTTGTAAACCAAACACTGTCGAGTGTATCCCCTCAATTGAAGAATTCAGTCTGGATTTCTAGGATTTCTGTCCTTGAATCTGCACTCGAGTAAGCTTCCAATGGCTCTCTGTTCAAATCAAAGAATTGATTTCCGAAAGGAAATGGCTCCACAACAGCCCTTGCTTGCTCCCATAGCCCTAAAATTGCTAATGAGGCTCCAAGAGCCTCTGCAGACGAGAGTCTCCCCACCTTGCCCCAAGAGACTGGATTCGCAGCAAGCAGCAACGGTAGAATCCTCCCTTCAAGTCTGGTTCTACCGTCAATCAAATCTAGAGACTCCTCTACATGTTTCCACGAGCAGTCAAGCACTACAATCGAACCGCCCAAAGAAATTAGGCTACCATCTTCCGGAGCTAGTACAGTCTTTGCACGAGGATCCAACAAGTACCCTCTCCTGGGTGCAGAATTAGCCGATTCGTGGAGATTTATCAGACCACTCTGATGCAACTTTCTAGATGTGCATTTCTTTGGATCATCCTGATCTAGATGAATAACGTGCAGGGGTACGCTTTGCACGATACTATCTCCTGGATCGAGAACCAGATCTAGAAACTCCAAACCTTCGGCCCTTCTTCTTTTCAGGCCTTTTCCTAGTCTTGTTCGATAAGACATTCTTAGCATCCGAGATGGTCATTTGACTCGATGACTCATTTGCCACCATGGTATTGGTTCTTGGTATGGCTTCTACGAAAAGCGAAATCCCCAAAGCCTTCTCGAATTTTTCCAAGGTGGAATCGATTGGCCTATTCCCATTCTCCGCCTTCCTAATGACTCCTATCTTGACATTCATGCTTCTTGCTAAATCTTCCTGCGACATCCCCTTGATTTTCCTGCCATCCCTTATCCTGGAGTGGAAATCTCCTGCAAGCTCCGTTGCATCCTTGGTCATGATGTCTATTCCTGGAACACCCTTGCCCGTCACCAGGCTCGATTGCTCATTATTCTGGATAACTTTCGTGGGCCTTTGCTCTACCACCAATCCTATCGAAGCTATGCATCCAGAGCAGCATTCCAGAACGGATTGCGATACCTTTGCCCTCCTAGTGCCCACTCCTTCCTTTCCACAGAGCTCGCAAGCACCCATGTTATAGCGAGGCATGGGGGTAACATGAGGGCTTCGCAGGGGTCATAAGTATCCTCTTTGTGTCAGAACCATGTCTTCAGAGGCCGGTGAGCCTGGCTCCGACGACAATATACTCGAAAAAGGCGATCCGAACAGAGCCGCTCTAGACCGTCTCACTAAGGACTATCAGGATCTCTCTGAAAAGGCTCAACAGTTGTTGACGGAGAAGCTATTCCTGGAAAACGAGATGACCCAACTGAAGAAGCGCTCAAACCGACTCGAAGAGGAACTCAGCAACATTCGAACTCCTCCATTAATTGTCGGCTTCATCCAGGACGTGGTAGATGAGCAGGCCATTGTTAGAAGCTCAAATGGCACGGTATTCCTAGTCTCTGTGAATCGTCGTCTGGATAGGTCGAAGATAAAACCCGGAACTAGAGTAGCACTCAATCAGGATACTCTTTCCGTGGTCGAGATACTCACTGATTCCTGGGACCCCTTGGTTAGCAATACGGAGATTATCGACATTCCCGACGTTCCTTATTCCTCTATAGGTGGTTTAGAGGCACAGATAAAGGAGCTCAAAGAAGCAATCGAGCTACCGTTCGAAAATCCGCAGGCGTTCTCCGACATGGGGATTGAACCGCCCAAGGGAGTTCTTTTGACCGGTCCGCCTGGAACAGGTAAGACCATGCTAGCGAAGGCCGTCGCCAACTCTACGAACGCTACTTTCCTAGGTTTAGTAGGAGCGGAACTAGCCCAGAAGTACATAGGAGAAGGAGGCAGGATGGTCAGAGAACTATTCGAGATGGCAAGACAAAAGTCTCCTTCCATCATCTTCATAGACGAGATAGACTCAATTGGCTCAAAGAGACTCGATGTTTCCACGTCAGGCGATCGCGAAGTTCAAAGGACGCTGATGCAGCTGCTCTCAGAAATAGACGGTTTCGACAGTCTGGACGACGTGAAGGTGATTGCTGCCACAAATCGTCCTGAGCTTCTGGATGCAGCTTTGCTTAGACCAGGAAGGTTTGACAGAATCATCGAGATACCGCTACCCGAAGTAGACGCTCGAGAGGCGATTTTCCGAGTTCATTGCGGTGAAATGCCAAAGGGAACGGGTGTTGATGACTGCAAACTAGCATCTATGACTGAGGGATTCAGTGGTGCGGAAATCAAGTCTGTCGTCTTAGAAGCAGGAATCTCAGCCATTTCGGATAACAGGAAATCCGTAACCAAAGAGGATTTCGTTCTCGCAATTAAGAAGGTACAGGATAACCGGAAGGCTCCCGCGGACTCAAACTCTGAGGGAATATACACCTAAGGAAAGGTCTTGATGAAGAGGCCCTCCCCATACACATGGCTCAACTTGTAGAGTGTGTACCAAATTTCAGTGAGGGCAAGGACCAGCAGATTATCGACCAGATTACGCAACCTATTCTCGATGAAACCGGAGTCCACCTGCTGGATGTAGATATGGGTGCAGATTTCAACAGAACGGTAGTCACGATGGTGGGAGAGCCAGAACAGGTACTCAAAACAGTGGTCGAGTGCACTAGAATCGCGACCAGAATAATAGACATGAGCAAGCACACGGGCGAGCACGCCAGGATGGGGGCTGTGGATGTAGTCCCATTCATCCCGATATCGGGAATTTCAATGGAACAGTGTGTTAATCTCTCAAAGAGATATGCCGAGGCAGTCTCCCACGAATTGGACCTTCCCATTTACCTATATGCGGAGGCTGCTACAAATCCAAATAGAGTAAGCCTTCCAAATATTAGAAAAGGGGAATATGAAGGATTTGAAGAAAAAATTTCAGATCCTGATTGGGCTCCAGACTTCGGCCCCGCCTCATTCAATTCCAGAATGGGAGTCACGGCCACGGGAGCCCGTCAAATTCTCATTGCTTACAATGTCAATCTCGATACAGATGATAAGGCCAAGGCAAATTCTATCGCCTCATCGATAAGGACTAGCGGATCACTTGTTAAGGACGAACAAGGACAGAAAATCATCGGTGAAGATGGCAAGCCGGTTAGAACACCTGGTCTCTTCAAGTCATTACAGGCTGCCGGTTGGATGTACGATGAATCTACAGCACAAGTATCCATGAATCTACTAGATTTCTCTGTAACCGGACTTCACGATGTCACGGAGGCAATCAGGAAGGAGGCCTCCATTATCGGACTTAACGTAACTGCAGGCGAGCTTGTGGGTTTAGTGCCGCTAGAAGCAATGCTTTCTACAGGAAGATTCTACATCGACGATGATTCCATAGTTGACGAAAAAGTGCTTGTACAAAAAGCCATATCTGGCCTTATGCTAGACAAGCTAGATGACTTCGAGCCAGAGTCAAGCATAATTGAATGGGCAATCAAAAAGGTGGTTTGATGAACGAGGGTTACATGGATGTTCTAAGGTCTATAGCCAGTTCAGAACCAACACCGGGGGGAGGCTCGGTCGCAGCGCTTTCCTTGGCTCACGCACACTCATTGTCGTTGATGGTAGCGAGATTGACATTGGCGAAGGAGAAGTGGGCAGAAGGGCACGATGCCGCAAAGGCTTCCATAGAACTATCTGAACCGGCTTTGGAAGAGGCAATTCTTCTCGCTATCTCAGACTCTGAAGCATTCGAATCAGTTATGTCTGCATACCGCCTACCTAAGGAAACAGAAGACGAGAAAATACAACGATCAGAGGAAATAAGGAAAGCCACCATTGGTGCTGCATTGGCACCACTTAATACTGCATCGAGCGCTCAAAAACTACTATCCAATCTCGAAAAACAATCCGCCTCTTGCAACCCCAATGCACTTACTGACCTGGCCTCTGCTTCTGAGATGGCTCTTTCAGCGGCGAAGATTGCATCATTGAACGTTAGAATCAATTTAGAATACATCGAAGGCGAAGATGTGGATTTACTCACTTCAAAGATAAACACGGTCGTTGTGCAGTCCATAGAATCAGCAAATATTGTCGCAACGACGGTAAACAAAAGGCTGGAGTGGTAATGTCGTCCGGAAACCAAGAGAAATATGGGATTCCAGAATCCCTGCCCCCAAAAAGGCAGAAGGACGATTCAGTTCCTCATGCTCCGGTTAGGCCTCAGATTCTCAATCAAAAAGAGAGAAGGCTAGCAGTCGAGAACTCACTTAGATACTTCCCAGAGAAATGGCACAAGGAACTCGCAACAGAATTTCTCGAGGAACTGGATAGTCTTGGTCACATATACATGCACAGATTCAGGCCAGACCATGAAATCCGCTCAAAATCTATCCACGAATACAAGTCTAACAGTAGGAGTGCCGCCGCTATAATGCTGATGATTCAGAACAACCTCGATCCAAAAGTCGCACAATACCCCCACGAGCTGATAACTTACGGCGGAAACGGCTCCGTATTCCAGAATTGGGCTCAGTACCTCGTAACAATGGAGTACCTATCCAAAATGGAGGAGGACCAGACACTGGTGATGTATTCGGGACATCCCCTGGGGCTATTCCCATCATCAGTAGAATCCCCGCGAGTAGTTATTACCAATGGCATGGTCATACCAAACTATTCCTCACAGCAAGACTACGAGAGAATGAATGCATTAGGGGTGTCCCAGTTTGGGCAGATGACAGCAGGATCTTACATGTACATCGGCCCTCAGGGAATAGTTCACGGCACTACAATTACGATACTTAACGCTGCTAGGAAATACCTCGGTAAGACATCAGAGAGTGGTCTCGGAGGCGTCCTCTATGTTACTTCCGGATTAGGCGGGATGTCGGGTGCACAAGCTAAGGCTGCAGTCATTGCCGGGGCTGTCTGCATCATTGCTGAGATCGATCCAACCCCTGCTAGAAAGCGCCACACTCAGGGCTGGTTAACTGAGTTATTCGATGACCTTGATGATCTTTGCAATAGAGCCGAGAAAGCAGTCGCCAATTCGGAAGCGGTATCGTTGGGATACATAGGAAACATTGTCGACTTGCTAGAGTATCTTATAGAAAGGGGGATCACTCCTGATTTAGCCAGTGATCAGACAAGTCTACACAACCCCTGGCTCGGCGGGTATATGCCGGCAGGCATTTCATTCGAGGATGGCATTTCTCTACTAAGCTCAGATCCCAAAAAATTCAGACGACTAGTTCAATCCTCCCTGAATAGGCACGTTAATGCAGTAAACACTCTCTCTGAGAAAGGAACCAGGTTCTGGGACTATGGGAACGCTTTCTTACTTGAATCGGGAAGGGCTGATGCTAACGTATTCTCAGAAGACGGCTCATTCCGGTACCCTTCATACGTTGAGGATATAATGGGGCCGATGTGCTTCGACTACGGCTTCGGTCCTTTCCGATGGGTCTGTACTTCCGGCAAGAGACAGGATCTCGCAACAACTGACGAAATAGCACGGGAGGTACTGGAAGACCTTGCCTCTCGATGTCCTGAAGAAATTAGAACGCAGTACTTGGATAATATCAAGTGGATTTCTGAAGCAGAAAAACACGATCTGGTAGTGGGAAGTATGGCAAGGATATTGTACGCGGATGAGGAAGGTCGTAAGCAAATCGCCCTCCGCTTCAATGAGGCCATTTCTGAAGGTTTGATCACCGCACCGATAGTACTAGGACGTGATCACCACGATGTAGCCGGTACGGACAGTCCATTCAGAGAAACCGCTAATATCTACGACGGTTCGATGTTTACTGCAGATATGGCAGTACACAATTTCGTTGGCGACTCATTCAGAGGAGCCACGTGGGTCAGCCTGCATAACGGTGGAGGAGTCGGTTGGGGAGAGGTAATCAACGGAGGCTTCGGCATGGTAATAGATGGGTCAGTTATTTCTGAGAGAAACATAGACTCGATGATTTCATGGGACGTGAATAACGGTATTGCAAGGAGGTCATGGGCTAGGAATGATGGGGCAACCTTCGCCATTACCAAGGCCATGGAAAAAGACCCCAAACTGGACGTGACCTTGCCAAAATTAGTGGATTACACTATCCTCGATGACCTGTTTGAAAAGACTCGATGACTCTATTTGACAGACCGCTACGCCAGATGCATGGAAACGGTTGTCATTGATGGGGATAATCTTACTCTTGAGATGGTCAAGGCCGTATCTCTGGGCTCCATGGAAGTATCTCTTTCATCTGATTCAAGAGAGAGGATGCGGGCTTCCAGAAAGGCTGTAGAAGACATCTTGGACACAGGGGAAGTTGTTTACGGGATAAATACAGGATTCGGTGCGCTTTCATCTGTCCGCATAGAAGGCACCCAGTTAGAGGAACTACAATCTAATCTCGTGAGAAGTCACGCATGTGGAATTGGCGAACCAATGGACCCGGATATTGTTCTAATGATGATGACTATTCGGGCAAACTCACTTGCAAAGGGAGTATCAGGAATCAGGCCATCTGTGGTGGACACACTTCTTGGGATGGTGAACTCAAGAATAGTACCATTAATACCGAGAATAGGATCATTAGGAGCCTCAGGAGACTTAGCTCCGCTCTCCCATATGGCAATGGGAATGATGGGAGAGGGCAAATGCCTCGTGCAAGTCGCTGGCAAATGGGTCCCCAAGGATTCCCGAACCGCATTAGAAGAAGCAGGATTGGAACCGGTCAAACTGCAGGCAAAAGAGGGTCTCTCCATTATTAATGGGACAAGCCAAATGTGTGCATACCTAACCCAGACTGTACTAAACATGGAGACCTTGTGTTTCGCTTCAGACGCCTCCATTGCATGTTCAGTAGAGGCAATTAGAGGTTCTCACAATCCGTTCGATAAGAGAGTACACGATTCTAGACCCCAAGTCGGACAATCAATCTCAGCCGCCAGGATTTCTGAATTCCTTTCCCAGTCAAACATTGAAATTTCCCATAAGAACAGTGAAAGGGTGCAAGATGCCTACTCATTTCGATGCGCCCCTCAGGTCCACGGTCCAGTTGTTGATCTGACAAGGGAAACCAGGAGGATTCTAGAGATAGAAATCAACAGCGCTACAGACAACCCTCTAGTGTTTGTCGAGGATAACGGAGCATCAATAATTAGCGGGGGAAATTTCCATGGCCAAAACCTGGCTCTAGCCAGTGACGCCATTGCCGTAGCTTGCCACGAGCTTGCCAGTATTTCTGAAAGAAGGATTAATCAAATTCTTGACCCAAACTGGAGCGGGCAGAAACCCTTCCTCGCCAGTAAGGAAGGATTAGAAAGCGGATTAATGATTGTTCAGTACGTAGCAGCGGCAATCATATCGGAACTACATATTCTCTCCAGTCCAGCTACAATTAGCAATGTCCCTGTTAGCATGGGCAAGGAAGATCATGTTTCAATGGGCGCCACTGGAGCACATAGGTCACTACAATCGTCAATTTTGTTGTCCCAGGTTTTAGCGAATGAATTCATCTGTAGTACAGAGGCAATAGAGGCAATAGAAGAATCCCCAGGAATAGGAGTCAGAAAGCTAGTCAGTTGGGTCCGTTCCCATGTCAATAGACTGAATGGTGACAGATCGATGACAACTGAATGCGAACAACTATCAGGATCGATTCTAGACGGTGGATTAACCGAAATTTTTGGGTGAATAAATGCAAGAAAAATTGCACATGAATCAACATCCTGGAACGGATCCTCCACCATTCACCACCAGGATTGTAGGGAAAGATGGCGACTCGCTTCTATTGGAGGAAACTTACTGCTATCCAAGGGGGGGCGGGCAGCCAGGAGATACTGGGGAGATTACATCAATTGAAGGCGAATCATACAACATGAAGGAGGTACTGCCAGGAGAAATGATTTTGCATCCCGTTGACGATGCTTCATTATTCACAGACGGTCAAGAAGTTATTTGCACCATAGATCGAGATAGAAGAAATGCTCTAACGCTCATGCACACTGCACAGCATATCTTCTCAGCAATATCTGAAGATATATGGGGGGCCGAAACTGTGGGAAACCAAATTGGAGTAGAAAGCTCCAGAGTAGACCTGCTATTCGAAGACAAAGACGTCTTTGATCCGGATATCATATTCGGCGAAGTGAATTCTATCCTTAATTCCAAAATTCCCGTGAACATCCATGAATGGGACAGGGAGAAAATATTGTCCCACGATAAAATGAGGCATACAAAGTTCATGCACCGGATTCCAGATTCAATCACACACCTCAGAGTCGTCGAAATTGAAGATATCGATCTATGTCCCTGTGCTGGAACACACGCTTCTAACACGGCTATGATACCCAGAGTGAATTTCATCTCGAAGAAGAACAAGGGAAAGGGCAGATTGAGAATTTCTTACGAATTTGATAAATAAATTAACCAGTATCAATTCTATTGGTGGGCTCGGCAGGAATTGAACCTGCGATCTTCGCCATGTCAAGGCGACGTCATAACCCCTAGACCACGAGCCCGGCTCTCCTTCGAATAGAAACACACACAAGAATGATTCTGATACCTCATGATACAATTTTTGAGATTCTTCCATCACAACCTGAAATTGAACATCTCCCCGCAACCCTGGTTCTGCCATTACTCATCTTGATCAACTCTGGTCCGGAGACTCTTACGTAGCTCTTACATTTCATGCAGAACCCATTGTACTCCGATGTCACATGGTGTGGTATGCATTCAAGTATTCAATTTTTGATATAGTATGGGTTATTTTGTTTTAATTTGATATTTTTTCCCAATTCGCTATACTGAGAGCATATTATTGCGAATAAAGTAGAAAAGAATTCTGATAACCTAAGTTATCGGCATAATATTACGCGAATTTTCTTTGCGATATTACGTTTCATCCCGGGTAATGGGCTTTGAAAATGTGATTTTATATGTATAATCGTATAGATATTACTATTATTACCTGTTAGTATCAATAAGTCTTATTCGAGTTAACAATATTACCATTTTTTATCGTAACTCTCACAGGTGAAGTTCCAGGGGTCTGGCACCATGAGTCTGCAGAAGAAGACCAGAGGACATTCATGTCCGCAATGCTTCCCTCGGATATTATCCCCCGCGGTTCCTCTCCATCAAACATTGTTGTTGCGGGGTTTCTAGTGACTGCAACTAAACTTGCTATGGGGTCAACTCCTAATCTGTGCGTGACTAAACTTCCAATCAATGGTAATGAGGTAATCGGACAATTCGGATTAAAGTCGGTTGCGATGGAAAAAGGCCAGTCTTCAGAAATGCATTTTTTTATCGGTAACTCCAGGCTTTTACCAAGGACATAGGGAGTACCAGGAAGAAATGTTTGTACCGTTCCGGATTCTGCTGCGCTGACTCTAGAATCATCGTTCGAACATGCAACGTGATCAGCGCTAACCGATCCAAGTTCGGCGGCCAGAGCAAGACCCCCACTATCTACGAATTCATCTACATGCAATCTCGATTTCAATCCATGGTCCTTCGAAGCCTTGACTATATCTTCTGTCTGTTCATTGGTGAACCAGCCTTGCTCACAGAACACGTCTACCCATTTTGCGAGAGAGAGCTCTGAAATTACAGGTAGCTGATCTGAGATTAGGTGCTCGACATAATCCTCTCTCCCCATCTCTGGAGGGAAATCATGTGCACCTAGCCAGGTTGCCTTTATGTCCATATCAGTGGAACGGTCTATTTCAGATATTGATTCTAATAATTTTACTTCAGAATCCAAGTCCAATCCGTACCCGCTCTTCGCCTCCAGGGAAGTCGTCCCATTACGCATACATTCCTGCACACGAGATATTCCACTAGCTACCAGGTTTCTTTTGGGCGTACTTCTGGTATGCCTCACAGTCTTCATAATCCCCCCTCCAGATTGAGCGATTTCCCGGTATGTCTTACCGCTCAATCTCATTGCAAGCTCGTTCGTCCTATCCCCTGACCAAGGCAAGTGGGCGTGACTGTCGACAAAACCGGGTACTACGGACATCTCACCGATATCTATCACTTCTACATCAGTGTTCGCACTATTTGTTGGGTACCAGGGTGCAAACTCTGACAAAATGTCTTCAGAAGGAGCTATTTTCTGAACAATTCCGCTACTTATCAATATAGCCATGCCTGCAGGATGAATTAGTGACTCTCTGTCGAGAAGCCTTTCCCCGGAAAGGGGATCTTCATCGTCTCCAGTAGAAAGATGTGCTATCTCTCCACAGTTGTGTAAGATAGTCCTCATGAGGTTTCCAAATACCGATAGTTGAAAGAACTCCCGCTCATCCGAAGCCCGTGGAAGGGATTATTTTAGGAATAGAGAGCACTGCTCATACCTTCTCTTTTGGAAGAGTGAGCACCACTGGCGAGCTTTTCCCTTCGTTTTCATCTCTTTACCGTCCAGAGGAGGGGGGGATACATCCAAGAGAAGCTGCAGATCATCATTCTGAGACGACATCTACATTGTTAGAGAGGCTGTCTGACTCCGAAGATTTTTCCTGGGATTCAATTGTTGCTGTAGCGTTCAGCCAAGGCCCAGGTTTAGGACCGTGCCTTCGTGTGGGTGCATCTGTGGCTAGAACTCTGTCTACGAGACTATCCGTACCACTATTGGGGGTGAATCACTGCGTCGCTCATATAGAGGTAGGTAGAAACCAAACTGGCTGCAAAGACCCCGTTTTGCTATATGTCAGTGGCGGGAATACGCAGGTAATCGCTAGAGCGGATGGAAGATATCGAGTTCTCGGAGAAACACTTGACATCGGAATCGGGAATATGTTAGACAAATTTGCTAGAACGCAGGGCATCCCATTCCCTGGTGGTCCCGAAATTGAAAAATTATCAAATGAGTTCTCTGAGAAAGCTGATACTAGTCTCGATGATGTATTGTTGCCATATGGAGTTCACGGAATGGATTTGGCATTCTCGGGGATACTTACATCAGCGGTACAGAAAGTTGCTGAGGGCAGGTCTCTGGGAGAAGTTTGTTGGTCTCTCCAGGAGCATTCATTCGCGACCTGCGTAGAGGTGGCTGAGAGAGCATTAGCGCACACGGGCAAGGATGAGCTTTTGCTCGGTGGTGGAGTTGCGTGTAATGAGCGACTTAGAAAAATGAGTAAAATGATGTGTGAAGATAGGGGTGCAGAATGTTTCTGGCCAGACAAGTCATATTGTATTGATAACGGCACAATGATTGCCGAGTTGGGGCGTAGAATGCTAGATTGTGGCTTAGAAACAGAACTAATGGATAGTGGAATCGACCCATCACTTAGAACCGATAACACTGCGGTAGTTTGGTCATGATAGTCGCGAACTCTTATGAGAGTCCTTAGGGCCGGTGGAATGAGGATTGATTACACGGTGCAGAGAAGAAGGAGGAAGAAAGCAGCACCGAAGAACATCTTCGGGGCAACTTCACAGACATCTTCGAAGGCAAAATCAGGCAGCATTTCAAAACCAAAATCACCTAAACCTAGATCACCAAGAGTAGCCCCCCCGTCTGCACCTGGTTCAAGGCCCAAACCCATGCCAAAGCCAGAGCCGTCTGCAATTAAGGAACTTAACCAGAGTCAACAAATCGATCATAGTGAGGCACATAAGCAATCTGCTGTTCCTAAAATCAAAGAGCCAGAGGAAACAATACTCGAGAGCCAAATATTGGGTTTAGAAAACATTGAACAGACATCTCAGGAGAAAAAATCATCGAAGCCGGAAAAGAAGCCGACTGATATTACACCCGAAGTGGAAAATAAGGTGGAAGACTCTGGTAAAAGTCTGAAGGCTAGGCAGATTATTGAAGATAGCATACTAAGGGCATCGCTTGCAGCAGAGAAAGAAAAAACAATTAGTGTTACCAAGAAAAGCCCATCGGAGAACAAAACCGAGCCCAAGAAGCCTCAGAAAAAATTCCGTAGCAAGACATCATCATATCAGCCTGCCAACCGTGCTAGAAGACTGGACAGGAGCAGACACATGGAGTACAAGTATGAGATGAGGGGGCTTCTTGTAGAAATTGGCGTGTCAGAAGAATTTCGTTCAAATCTCTTAGCGACAATATGGGCCAGAGGTGAAAGGCAGACTACCAAGGAGGCCAAGGATTTCCTACAAGAGAAACTTGACGAAGGCATCATAGATGATGACCAAATGAAATCGTTAGCGAGTGTCGTGGACGGGTATACAATCCGACGGTAGCCTGAGAATGGTTCTTGGGATGTCACCACTTGGGAGATTCATGTCAACTATCGACACGTCTGATCATGCCTACAATCCGGGCTCTTCAGGGGATCCGCCATATAGGCGGGGCATCCATCCTGGAATGTATGCCGATAAACTATGGACAATGAGGCAGTATGCCGGTTTTTCGTCACCCAGTGAGACTAACAGTCGATTTAGAAATCTACTCGAAAATGGTCAAACTGGACTATCAGTAGCATTTGATCTACCCACACAATTAGGCTTGGATTCAGATGATCCACTTTCTTCAGGGGAGGTTGGTAAGGTAGGCGTTGCAATAGACTCAATTCACGACATGAGGAGGCTATTCGAAGACATAGAAATGTCTTCAATATCCACCTCCATGACAATCAATGCCCCAGCAACCACTCTCCTCGCCCTATATGTATCAGTGGCAGAAGAGAAGGGAATTCCTAGCTCTGATCTTTCTGGTACAGTTCAGAATGATATTCTGAAGGAATACATTTCTAGGGGATTGTACATTTTCCCTCCCGGTCCGTCTATACGCTTGACCACGGACTTAATTTCATGGTGCGCTTCAAACGCCCCCAGATGGAATACAATTTCAATTAGCGGATACCATATGAGGGAAGCAGGTTGCACGGCCGTTCAGGAAATTGCTATGACATTATCAAATGCAATTTACTATGTCAGAGAGGCAATCAATAATGGGTTGAATGTAGATGATTTTGCTCCAAGAATCTCTTTCTTCTTCGCTTGTCATAACAACTTCCTAGAGGAAGTAAGCAAGTTTAGGGCGGCCAGACAGCTTTGGTACGAGTTGGTGGAAAACGAATTCTCACCATCAAATCCAAAGTCATCCCAATTAAGATTCCATACCCAAACATCAGGAGTTACGCTCACGGCACAACAGCCTATGAACAACGCAATTAGAGTATCATATCAAGCAATGGCATCTGTATTCGGTGGAACTCAATCTCTACACACCAACAGCTTCGATGAGGCACTTGGTTTACCTACCGAGGAATCTGCTAGAATTGCACTGCGCACACAGCAGATTATCGCCGAAGAGACCGGAGTCAGGGAACATGCGGATCCTTTCGGCGGTTCTGTAGTAATTGAGACTATGACAGATTCACTAATCGAAGAATCGAGAAATATGATTAATGAAATAGAGTCTCTTGGGGGTGCAATGGAATGTGTAAAATCCGGCTTCCAACAGAGGGCGATTCATGAAAGCGCTTGGACTCATTTACAAAGAGTAGAGAATGGCGACGAACTCGTCGTTGGCGTCAATTCTCATGTCAGTGAACCCGATCCAGACTTTGAGGGATTGGTCCTCGATACCGATTCAGAACTTCGCAAGTCTTCTGAATTGTCAGAGATGAAGAAGAATAGGGACCAATCTCTAGTTGGCGATTCTCTACAGGCAATTAGAGAAAGCTGTAGAGATGGCTCAAATCTCATGGATCCTATAATCAGTGCAGTGAAGGTAGAAACCACAGTCGGAGAGATTAACACAGTGCTCAGAGAAGAGTTCGGAACATGGGTTTCCCCTAGTGGTGTTTGAATGAAAGACGGAACGATTGACCATATAGGAATTGCAACCTCCTCACTCGATGAGTCGCAACAACTCTGGGCTATCTTGGGATTCACACAGGGGGACGATCAAATAAATTCTGAGCAAGGCGTGAAAATCAGATTCATGCACGGAAATACATCCACAAGAATCGAATTATTGGAACCATTAGGGGATGACACCCCCGTCGGGAAGTTCATGTCCAAGAATGGACCCGGAATACAGCAAATAGCAGTTAGAGTATCAGATATAGAAGAAACAATCTCGAGTTTACTCATCGCTGGAGTGAAGATGGTCTCGGAAGAACCGACTCTCGGCGCAGATGGCCATAAAATTGCTTTTGTCCATCCTTCTTCAGCGGGCGGAGTTCTGATAGAGCTCGTCGAATCGAAAAAGTGAGAATTATCAAAAAGCAAATCTATTTCGGTGTGCTATGATAAGCACCCTAGACAGGATAGAATCACTAGGAAATTCCTCCTTAGGAATGTTAGAGGAACAGAGAGATTTTGTAAGAGACTCTCTTGAAGTTCT
>Ga0160422_10000062_pt1 | contig 54678 bp, 45 predicted proteins | sample Fk160mmetaG_FD_108192 | JGI IMG/M metagenome (GOLD analysis project Ga0160422, IMG submission 108192) | Marine microbial communities from the Central Pacific Ocean - Fk160115 60m metaG | ecosystem: Environmental > Aquatic > Marine > Oceanic > Photic zone | place: The Central Pacific Ocean... | reverse complement strand
CAACCAAAGTTCAATGAACCTAGACAAAGCACTACATCGTACTCTCCGTCCACTCTAGCGTCCATCAAGTCACGCATTTCGTCAGCATTACTATTAAACGGATCTATACCCCATAGATTTTGTATCTTACCCTTTAATAAATTGTATCCACATCCTATATCTAGTACCTTTTTAGGATTCAGACTGTTTACCTTTTCAACTAAGGCTTCTCCGCTTGCATTAAAATTTTTATTGTCAGGTTTCCAATTACCTGTATTGCCAAAGTAATTGTGCATTACTTTCCTATCTAGATCATCAACCAAAGATACTAATTCTTTCCTACTAGGAGTTACGCCAATGTTTTCTTTGCAGAATTTTTCTAGTGCATCACGTATTTTTCTGTTCATTATTCCTCCAGTATCAGTTTTACAGTTTTACCAGGACCAGCACAACTTGGCAAGTCCCCGTATTGTTTTACATAATCATCAATAACAGCCTTGTACCATAGGTGACTGTTATGAGGTGCACTTTTATTGTACTTAGTAAGGTTTGCAGACGTGGCAACAATAGCACCACTGGCCAAAGCTCTACTGCACTCACGCTGAAGTTCACGTGTTGATAATGCTTCTACATCAACAGGCAGTTTTTTGCCAGCATTTTGTCCCCATGTTACATTATTCAGCATCAATAAGATCCTTGACAAGATCAGCCATGTCATTGTGCCAGCTTTGATTTGGGTGTTTGCCGTCTACTGCACGGTCATAGCCAACCAGCTCTATTGTATGATTGTTGATTTCAATCAAGCGTACATTGTTGGCTTTACAGTAAAGTTGTATCAGCATTTGATTTTTTTGGTAACTGTATTGATCGTATGCGTCATTGCCAAGTTCTGCTAGTGCCAGCTCAGCCTCTTGAATACCGCCACCAGGTTTTCTGCGTTTGAAATCGTATGGTGCACCAGATGGAGTAATCCATTCTCTTCTGTAGCCATAGGTCCAGCACACTATTAGCAGTTCTGGTTTATAATTGCCAATGTACTGTATGCCATGTCGCACAATTCTATCATTGCTGGCCGCAGGCCAACCAAGGTTGTCTAATCCAAGTTGATTGGCAAATGGAAAATTTACACCTGTACCGTATACATAACTGTCACCTACTATACCACTAGTTCCATGAAATGCACTGCCTCTAAAGCCTAGATTGTTGTAGCTGTAATCAATTCCATCTTCAGTTACAGTTTTGTCTGCTAGGTGTTCATCTTTGCCAACTGGCCAACTGCACCACCAATCGTATTGTTTATTTGATTCCAACAATGGTGAACCTTTTGTATTTCCAAGTTTTTAGTTCTCCAGCATAAACATAGGTGCTGAACTTGTATTTTTCTTTTGCTTCATCAACACTGTGTACACAGTTGGTGTGTTGTTCGTTTTCAAAATAGTCATTGGTTTGCAAACAAACAGGCATACCATCCGGTAAATTGTAGAACCATTCATCACTCATGTGTTCACAGCTGGTGTTGATCACTATGTTTGGTTTGAATGTTACAGCGGTGTCACTCATGTTTGGTCGTTGCACTGGAAAACGAAGTTTTTTATCACTGTCAAACTTCAGTGTGTTCACGTCTACTGTGGCGGCTTTGAAACGCCAATCTTCTTTGTAGCACTGTTGAGCATTGAAGTTGTCTGCTATTTCCCAACAACTAGGATCAACATCAAGCGAAAAGATCTTTTCAACATGAAAGCGTTCAAAAAGAAAATAAGCAAATGTATTATACCAGGCGCCATACATCAGCACGTTGCCCATCATTTTATCTTCTACTATTTTTTCCAGCTCATCCAACATCCACATCTTGCTCATTACTTGTCCTCTGCTGAAATGATCATTGATGTTTACCACATCTCCGCCGTATCTATCACTCCATAAATTTATATTTTGAAATAGTTTTTCAGGAATACAAGATGCAAAATAATTAATTAATTTTTTGTGTGTTATCCATTTTGTCCAGTCTATGTGTCCATGTAGTATAATATTAACAAATTCTTCACTTTGTTGTGCATCATAGGTTGTACTGTTGAATCCACGTGCAACTTCATCCAGCAATAACTCTTTTATCTTATAAGGATTGCCATAGAACACAGCATTTCTCAATGCAGTGAATTTGTCCAAATGTGGACTTTTGGTCTGTATCAAGTATTCATCAAGCCCATTGACCCAATGATACTTTTGTGTTATTTCATCTTGTATTGGTTTGCTATAACCTTCACTCATAATGCTTCTTCAAATTTCTTTTCTAGCCAATCAAAATCATTGATCTTTTTCAGTGCGTCTTTGTTTTCACGATACTCTTTACCAAATTCTCTACCTTGTTGAGCACCTAGCAGTGCATACTCACCAAATTCTCTTTTTTCACCGCGTGTACACCAAACATCCAATCTGTATTTGTCATCCAAGCTATCGTTGTTGTCAATGATGTTACTGCTTAATTTGACACATTCTCTAAACGCACTTTTCCATGTGTTGAATGGATCCGTGTTAAACGCTGTAACATTACTTATTTGGAATTTAGGTACAAACGGACAGCCTATACTTGTGGTCATATCAACACTCCAATCCGTTAGTTCTAAAAAAGGTTTTTTAGGAAACAGTTTTACTGCACCATAGCCGTAAATTAAATCATTTATTGGATTTCTACTACGCCAGGTAAAAACGCAATCTGTTTCAGGAACTCCTGGATATGCATCTACATATGAACTGGGCGTAAACTTGAAGGTGAATTCTTCTTCAATGATAGCGTCAGCATCTACAACATAAAAATGCTTGGTATTGCTTTTTTCAGCCGCCTGCTTGTGTGCATTGAATATACCTTTTACGCCGTGTATTCTTTTTGCCAATGGTGCAAACACCTGTAGCATTTCATAGTTTTCATCAGCAAAATCTTCGTTGTAGCTGATATAAAAGACATCTAACATCTATATTTTCCTTTATAAGTAATTATATGCGTAGTTTTCAGCAAAGCACCAACGTGACTACAAAACGCACATATATTCAACACTTTGTTGACTGGTGTAACAGTACACACAATGCTTATTATATACGAGGAACACTGGATAGTCAAGCCTTCTATGACGTGCTTACTATTGGCTTAAACAGCCTCAAAGACTTCAGTAGAATAATTGATGATTTTCTACGAGTAGATCGCTACAAAAAAGAAAAATTCGCTGACCTAGGTCCCTTACGTGTAAATGCAGACACCAAAGATGATGATCTTCGAGCTGTGTTTAGACTATTTAAGATATATTGGCTAGCTCAAGACATCAACGACAAGCAAACCATACACGCACCTGTACAGTTGCTGAGCTTTGGTTATCCAATGATCAACTGTCATCCTGGCAGTGACAAACGTTACAGCATAATGTTCTTGACAGACCCCATTGATGTGCCGTATGTTTATATAGACTATTCAACAGTGCCCTACAAGTTTTACGAAAACTGGGACTACGAGGTCTGCGACACTGCTGAAAAAATAGAAAATTGTTTTGTTAATTTTGAACACCCAACCTTTAATACAGTGTACGAATGGATTGAAATGTGGCGTGATGGCTGTTCGCCACACAACACTCCGGTGTACACAGGAATTAAAAAATATCATAAAAAAATGGATACCTGGAATGACTATAGATTCAAAATGGCTTTTTGGCACCTCAGCTACTATGATGCTATACACAGAGAAGGTATGTGGGAAGACATTGACATGCTGTGGGACATACAACAACAAGATGATCACACACTGTGGATAGGACCAAAACGCATGATAAAACAAAACGGAATATGGAGACCCGATAATGGGAATTTTAACACAATATACAATCCAACAAGCCCAATCGACTGCACAACACCCTATAGTTCACGTTGGTTTTGACAGCAGACACAGAGAAATGTATGATTTATGCACTGGCAGTATTCAACACTACTGCAAAGACGCAGTTATCAAACCCAACACTGCAAAGACTATTCCTGCCTATGACAGACCCAGCAAAGACAATGAAAGCACCACGTTTGTCTACAGTAGATTTTATATTCCATACTGTAGTTTTTGGAGTGGCTGGGCTATATTCTGTGATGGTGATTTTTTGTGGCAAGATGATGTAACCAAGCTGTGGGAACAACGTGATGATCGTTATGCTGTAATGGTGTGCAAACACAACTACGAAAGCAAAATTAAAACCAAAGCATTTGGACACGTACAGGAAAACTTTCCACGTAAGAACTGGAGCAGTTTAATTATGTGGAACTGTGCTCATCCTAGTAATCGAGTGCTAACACCTGAATACTGTAACAGTGCTGAGCCTAAACAGTTGCATAGATTTTTACATTTACAAGACGAAGAGATAGGAGGTTTGGATCTACGCTGGAACTGGCTGGTTGATGAATATGATTACACAGAATCTGCAGGTGCTTTACACTTCACCAATGGTGGACCGTGGTGTGATATACAAACAACACAGGATCTACAGTATTATCGCATGCGAGCAATACTTGGTATTGATAAATGGTAGATTTTTCTAAAAACAAAGATGACAGCGTTGTTGATGATTACTTTGCCAGCAGTGGTAATAGAATCTATATGGCAGAAGTCACACTAGAAGAATATAGAAAAATAACACTGGATAGAAAATTTTATCCACTTGACACTCGCTATGAAAACATAGTAGAATACATGGCCACGCCGTGGCAGGATCTTAATGAAATAGCTGGTTTGTATACCATGCACAAGGCCTGTGTGGTAGGCAGTGATATCTATCGTAACGGCGTACTAGCACCACAACAGATGCAGTGGGTAAACTACAACACGCTGGTTGCTCATCCAGGCTCAGATAGAATGCTGTACATCAGTGCTTTGATAGAACAAGGCTACATAGAAGATCGAATACACATGCAGATAGAACAACAACGCTGGATGCCAAACCCGTTGCGTAACCTACCACCCTACAATATAAAAAGAATTGAAAATAAACTTCAATTAAAAGAATATTATAAAAATTGGAACGCTAGTCAATTCTACAATGTAGACTACAATGTAGATGAAAAAGATGCTGGTTTTATGCGAATGTTTAAAAAGAATCTTTTAAAATATCTCAACGGAGACTGTGTGCCACATAATACAAGACATCTTGAAATCAAAGCACTAGAATTTAGACTAGCACTTGGTGATACTTTGGATAGGTTCTATGCTGAAGCTGACGTGGACAATCTAAGATTTGGTCCATGGAGTTGGCAAAAAGATCAATTAATATTTGATCCTACTCGGGCGTGGTAACACGATATTCTTTACTGCCTGTGTTGTAGAAATCAGTGATATATGGAACTGGTTGTACTATATAATCTTCTTCATGATTGAATCCCAATTCTCCTAGCTCGTCTTGAATTTGATCTCTTACGTGCATAAAGTCCACTTGACTGCGTGACTCTTGCACCAGTATAACTACCTGGTTTGTTCTTTTGTGTATTGTTTTGAATTCGTCTGTGTTTTCTTCTTGCCAAGGTTGAAATGTTCCTAACATTGCAACAGTTGGTCTTTTCCAATCAAACTGTGACATACTGTCTCCTCTATGATGGTGCTGGGTTGTGCCACTCTTCTTCGCCAGGAATGGTCCAATCCTGCACTACTTTGTGATGTTTTCCAGCTTTGGGTTTGCGTATTATTATTTCAGCTAGTGCCAAGTCTGCTTCTGCTTTGGTTTCAAATCTAGCAATAATCACTGGATCTTCAACTCGTGGTTCGTACTGAATAGCGTACATGATTCCTCCTATTCGTAGATGTATGGATCCTGCTGTTTTATTTTTTCCAGCAATTCACGTCTACGTCTACGTTTTTTCAATCTTTTGCCTACAATAGGCAAATACTCTAATAATTGTACTATACGGGCAAGCAAATGTCAACTCCATTTTTAATAATCCATCTATTTGCATCATGGTTGCAATTAACCAATGGCTGACCTTTGATGTTAAGACTGGTGTTCAACAGCATTGGACAGCCTGTTTCACTGTGCCAACGCTCTAGTAGTTTACGTACAGGACCCATTTCTTTGCCAACAGTCTGCACTCTACTGGTGTTGTCGTAGTGTACTATAGCAGGAAATTTATCAGGATGCTTGCATTTTGCCACATACTGCATGTACGGGGAAGTAGGCACTGGCATTTCAAAGTATTGATCAGCATATTCTTCAAGTATCATTGGTGCAAAAGGTCTAAATGCTTCACGCTGTTTCAATTGATTTACTCTGTCTTTTACATCGGAGCCTCGGGGATCGGCCAAGATACTTCTATGTCCTAGTGCTCGTGGTCCAAACTCGGCTCGGCCCGAAGCAACCGCTGTAATCTTGTGTTCGTGTAGATCTTCCAGTACTTCTTCTATAGGATAAGGACCTGGAATATCTGTACCCAAGTAAGCATGATCAAAATTTATTCTTTTCTTTTTGTGTGCTAGAACACAGCCAATGGCCGAACCAGCATCACCTGGGTTGGGCATTATCCATATATCATCATAGTAATCAGCGGCCAAACTGTTTGCAACACAATTTAACACACAGCCACCCATCAACACAAGGTTGCGTGAAGGATAATGAATACGAGCGTATTCTAGAATGCCTGTGAATATTTCTTCGTATATTCGCTGTGTGGCACTGGCAATATCAGCATAGTCCTGTGGTGTGCGTAGATCAGGTCTCCAATCCAAACAACCTCTATGACAGTTGCGTTTAAACTTTACACGCGGATTTGATTGATCAGGCATACGTGCAATAAAATCTTTTTTAATGTCATTGTAGTATTTGTTTGGATCTCCTATTGCGGCCATTCCCATCAATATGTATTCATGTTCCTGTGGTTTCAATCCTATACGCTGTGTCATAGCACTGTACCATATTCCTACGCTGTGTGGATATGATTGTGAAAAACGTTTGTGCAGTTGATTATCTATGCCTTCCCATATGGTGAATGTTTCCCATTCACCAATACTGTCCAAAACAACAATGGTTGCATGATCGTATGTGGATGTATAGTAGCCTCCGGCGGCATGACTGTGATGATGTCTTGTATACTGACTAGGTGGTAAGTTGCCGTTGCTGATACTACTTTTTCTAAGTGTATCATTTACAATTTTTAAAAAATAATCAGGCGATTCTTTTTTTAATAAACCGTATTGTCCTGCGTATAATTGTCGTGTTTTTTTGAGCCATGGTGTTTCATAAAAGAATATTTCATCAGGTGGACCATAAGCAAATGCGTCTTGCATAAGTCCAGGATGAATTATTTTATCATTTTTTCTTTTGCTGTAGCGTTCACTGTGTGCCGCAAACACCAAATTATCTTTGTGAAACACTGCCATACTAGCGTCATGCGAAAGTCCAGTCCAACCCCAAGTGATCATGCACCAAACACCAATGTAACAAGTGCAATACTGTTCATCACAACAAACCAAGCACAAAGCACTATGGCAAAAAATGCCTTGCGTATCACTGTGCTGATAACTCCAAGTATTGATCCTGCTAGATACAACGGAATGAATATTTCTGTAGCAGGATCCAGCACTGTGAATGTAAGAATTGCTGAAGCTGTTAACAGCAATAGTGTTTCAACCATTTCACAATAAAACGCCACTGGAGATAGTCTGTGTGACTCTTTTATAAAGTTTTTGATTTGGCCCAGCCTGTTTGTTCTATACACTCTCTTCATCTACTCTTCTTCCTATATACCCAATCAATGTGTTTTGTTGTTTTTGCATGTAGCGTTCTACAACAGGCACGAGTACTTCGTGTGTATCTTTGAACCATGCTTGTACGTGATAGTCAACATAGTTTGGTGCTGGTTTTTCAAACACTGCATTTGTATCTGCATATTCAGATTCTGTAATGGTGTCCATGAATACTGTAAAGGTTTGAAAACTGTTGGGTTCAAACACTGCTCGTGTTTCATTTGTTGGACAAACAAAATCCACCACCGGCATTTTACCCGCCTGCATGATGCCATCTGATATAAGTCGCATACGCTCTGCTTGACGTATTCTGCCAGCATTGGAAAAGTCCCAATTTTGTCTATCGTGTCCTTCGTATTTTTTTCTTACTTCGTCAGCGTTAACATGTACACCACCTATTAGATCTGCAAAGTCTTTTGCTAGTGTGGTTTTTCCTGCTCCTGGTAAACCAAAGAAAAGTATTTTTAATTTATTAAGTGTTTTTAATCTCAATTGATTATTCCTCGTATTGTGGTTGATAGTGTACCAAACTATCAATGAGATCAGGACGCACTGCACACAACAACAATGCACTCCTAGGTTTGTTGGACATGTTTGGCATTGTACTGTGTATGGTTCGAGGATGATATATCACAACGCTTCCAGCTGGTGCTACAAAATCACTGCCCTCAGCTAAAAGTTTATCGTCTAATTCTTTACTGCCTATATCTTCAACCAATGTCTGTTCGCGATGTGAACCAGCTATAAGACGTGTGGCACCACTTTCGTGCGTAAAATCATCCACTGCTATCAAACATTGTACAGCAATTAATTCTGTGATATGATTCCATGGTCTAAATTGATATGGTGTATCAATGTGTGCTAGTATATAGTCACTGCCAGGATTTGTTGTATGAAAGTCAACCAAAAACCATTTGTAGTTGGTTTGCATGATGTCACTGACAATAGGATGCAGTTTTTCTTGCAACCAATGTGTTTGTTTTTTTACCTGTACACTCCAATAATGCACGTAATCTTGTTTGTCAAAGATCTTTTCATTTTGCCAGCCAAATTCTTTGTGTAGACCTTTCCATGGAGAAGTATTCCTTTCAAGATCTACAACTTTTTTCAAGTCTGCTCGATCTAAAAATTCAGGAATAATAGTGTAGCCATCATTCAATATTATGTCTCTATAACCCATCATAAGTATATATGACAATTAAATTGGAGTATAAATGATTGGTTTTTATTGGAGCCTTGAATTATTTTTATGGAGTTTGTTATTTGGACTTGTATGGAGTCAAATAATTAGCCATTGGGCTGTGAGTATACTACTACACAGACACTACACACATCAACAGTTCAAAGTGCCCAAATGGTACGAACGTATTGGATTGGGTATGTTGATGATCTGCTGTGTGGATTCGCCTATAGGATGGGTAGCAATTCACAGAATGCATCACGAACATGCAGATCACGAAGAAGATCCACATGCACCAAAATATGTTGGATATTGGCGTGTGCTTTTCAGCAATTTAAAAGTGCGTGAATTTCCAACTAGATATGTGCGTGATTTGTTTCGAAACAAAGACATAGTTTTTTGCCATAAATACTGGTTGCATTTGTTGATAATATGTAATATAATAGCAGTGTTAATTAGTCCATACTTCTGGTTAGGATTCTGTGCAGTTCCTTTTGTGTTTGCCAAGATAGGATTTGGTTTGCTGAACACAGTAGGACACAGAACTGAAGGCGGAGCTGATGTACCTTGGCTAAACTTTTTCATTGCTGGCGAAGGATATCATAGAACTCATCATCAAAACTGGAAAAAAATTAGACTGCACAAATATGACACTGCTGGTTTTATAGCAGAAAAACTATTTGACAAACGCAATGGTCTACTGCGAGTAGAATAATAATTAGAGACAGTATTATATGCCATTAGGTCCCCAAAATTTTTACAATAGACTTGAACATCATCATCCAGCCTGCAAAGATTGGATTGTGGTAAATTGGAATCTTGGCAACATGTGTAATTTCACGTGTAGTTATTGCCCTAGTGTTCTAAATGATGGCAGTTATGGTTGGAATGATTTTGAAGTAGTGCGAAAATTTATTGACGCAGTGATAGATAGATACGCACCACGCAAAGTATATTTTGAATTCACCGGAGGCGAAGTTACGCTGTGGCGTGATTTTATACGGGCGGCCGAATACATCAAAGAACGCGGACATGATATTGGATTCATCAGCAACGGTAGTAGAACAATACGTTGGTGGGAGAAAAACAAAGATAAATTTGATCATGTGTGTTTGAGTTTTCATCCAGAAGAAGGCAAAGCTGATCACTATATAGAAGTTGTTAAAATAATGAGTGAGCAGTGCAGAACTCATGCTAATGTAATGATGCACTATGATCCAAAAATATGGCCAACCTGTGTCAAGGTTGCAAAACAATTAATCAAAATACCAAATATAAGTTTAGCACTACAACCATTGATTATTGATTTTGGTGAAACATTATATCAATACACGCCTGAACAAACTGAATTGATTGATCATCAATGGAGTAAATTTGGAAAAAAAATTAAGCACACCAAAGAATGGAAGATATATCGTGGTAGTATGGATATGTGGGATGATGTTAATAATTTAAAACAAAATTCAAGTGCTCACAGATTTATAAATGATAAAACCAATAATTGGGAAGGTTGGTTGTGCTGGAGTGGACTAGAGCAGATAGTTGTAGACTTTGATGGTAGTGTTATGATTGGATGGTGTAGAGTTGGTGGTCCGTTGGGCAATATGAAACAGCCTGAAAAAATACGTTGGCCAGTAAAACCTACAATGTGTACCAAAAGCATGTGTCATTGTAATTTTGATATCATGAGCAAAAAGCTACTACCAAAAAACAGATATGAGGTCATACAAGATGAAGCCTGAACCCATGTCAGCAAAACACAGAGACGGCACTATTTGTGTAAAACCATTTATGCAAAGTGCAATTACCAGCAATGGAATGTTCAGAGTCTGTTGTGAATGCGTATTTGGTAAGAGTACACACCCTGATCTCCAATTTGGAAAATTACGCAAAGAATCAGGTGAATACTATACAGCACAAAACAGTAGCATTGCAGACACGAGAAATGCTCCATTACTCAAAGAAATTAGAGCCAGCATGCTACGTGGTGAACAACATCCTGAGTGTAGACAATGTTGGGAAACAGAAAAGCTGGGTGTTGACAGTTTAAGAACATATATGAATAGAGAATATTTTGATGATCTAGAAAAAATGAAACAAAACACACAGGCTGATGGTACTATAAACATTGCTGAGATTCCAGTAAAATATTATGATATACGACTTGGCAACAAATGTAATCAAAAATGTAGAATGTGTGGACCTGGCGATAGTAGCTTATGGCTTGACGACTGGGTTAAAATGGGTCATAAAACCATTGGCTTCTATGATGAAAATTATGAAATCAAAAAAGATGGTGAAAGATATAGCAGTGAAATTGGTGATTGGAACAAACAACCATTTGTAGATGATCTTAAAGCAAACATGAAGGACATTGATAGAATCTATATGACAGGTGGTGAACCCACTGTGATAAAAGAATATTGGGAAATTCTACAATATGCAATTGACAACGATTTTGCAAAAAATATAAATCTAGAATACAATAGTAATATGTTTATTATTCCCACCAATGCTTGGGAAATTTGGAGCAAGTTTAAACGTGTAAGAATGACCATGAGCATTGACGGTTTACATGATGTACAGGATTACATACGTTTTCCTAGTAAATGGCACATAATAGAAAGAAACATAAAAAGGTTTTATGAACTTACAAAAAAATATCCTAATATTAGTGCCACTATTGCACCTACAATTACAATATTCAATGTGATGCAGATGCCAGACATGGTAAAATGGTACACCAACAACAACTTTGAAACATTTGATGCAACAATGGCATTACACATCTGTCATGGCCCTAAATTTCTAACCATGCAGAATTATCCAAAAGCTAGAAAACAGCTGGTGGTGGACAAATATCATGAAATGTTTGAATGGACTACAAAAAACTGTAGTATTGCACTAAGCGAACATTTGATTAAAAAATACCAATCTGTGATTGATTTTTTGCTTGCTGATGATATTGAAAACCAACTGTTGGGTTGGGACAATACTGTAACACACAAAGAAGAGTTTTTGAAACACACTGAAAAACTTGACATTATACGCAACCAAAGTTTGCAAAAAAGTATTCCAGATCTTTACGAGGCTGTACAATATTATGAGTAGTTTATGCACACACAGATGGGGATACAGTGTAATTGATTTTGGAAAAAATCAAGCAAAAACTTGTTGTAGGACAACTTTGGATCATCAAGACAAAATAACCTATGGTGGAATGGATCAATTGAAAGCATTGGGCAGTGATTTTTTCCTTAACAGTGAATACCAAAAACAACGCAGACTTGAAATGTTCAAAGGAATAAGGCATAAAAGCTGTGAAACATGTTGGGTACTAGAAAAAAGAAATGTACAAAGTCCTAGAAAGTATGGAGTGCCAGCTGGCTGGGAATTTGAAAACAATGTAATTACTAATATCAGCAGTAGAGAAACAACACATGTAGATGAGCTTACAGTAGACCATCCAATACTAAAAAGCAACACGCCCTACATGATAGAAGTTAATTTAAGCAATCACTGTGATATGAGCTGTTTGTATTGTAGTCCTTTTTTTAGTAGTACTTGGGCTGTGCAAAACACTGATGTTTGGGCAGAGTCAGTTAACCCAAATTGGAAAAATGAATTTTTTTCTAATCCAGCCAACAAAGACTGGCCACAAGAAGTAAAAGACAAAATACAAGCACAGGTAAAAGATAGAAATGAAACAGAATTCAATGAAGCATTTTGGCAGTGGTTCTCTACAATTTTTGAAGGACAAAACGAGCTAAGAATTGGCATACTTGGTGGTGAGCCAATCAACAATCCAAGACTTCCTGATTTTATCGATCGAATGTGTAGTCTACTAGAAAGCATACCAATGGAAAAAAGGCCACACAGTGGTTATTGGGACAAAGAAAACAAGTGTTGGAAACAACCAAACAAGCCCTTACTTTGGTTTGTAACAAATGGCAATACTAGAGAAGCACACTTCAAAAAATTTATAGATCGACTGCCAAGATTGTGCAAGCTATTCACAGTAGAAATAAGTATTAGCATAGAGTCCTACAAAGAACGTGCTGAGTATATACGCATGAATCTTGTTTGGGATAGGTTTGAGAGTAATGTAAGAAAGTACTTAGAACTTGATTTGCCTGATCTCCAAATTGGATTTCAAACCAGTATCAATAATTTGTGTGTAACCAGCATGCCTGATTTTGCCAATTGGTGTGTTGAACTGTATGACAACTATCAAAAACCATTATTTTTAAAACCAAATGTGGTTACAAATCCAGCTCATTATAAAACAAACATGTTGCCTGCAAGTTATAAAAAATATTTAGATGACGCCTGTGAAATTTTTTCCAGTAGAACTCCTGAAAATATCAATGATGAATTTGGCACATGGCCAAAATATGTTGCATTTCTACAAACAATAATCTGCAATCAATCAGGAACACACGCTGAACTAGAAACTCTTAAAAATTTTTTACACAGTATGGATATTCGTAGAAACCTAGATTGTAGAGATGTATTTCCAGAAATGTGGGAGTTTTGGAATTTGGTGCAAGGAATCAGTGCTGAAGACTGGGCCGCAATTCAAGAGATGATGAATGATTGACAGTGATTTTACAGTTGGTAGACCTGTTCGTGTTTATGATAGTGAAGGTTACTTCAGTGACCTCAGCACGGAAGAAGTTGTAGCAAAACGTATTAATAATTTTTTAGGATGGAAATGTGCGGCTGGTATTGAGAATATAAACATAGACTTTGATGGCTTTGTACAGTTGGCAAGCTGTGGAGCAGGAACTAGAATCAACAACAACGGTTTTCAAATATTTACAGGCACACTAGGCAATGTATATGATGGTTATCTACGTATACCACAAGATTGGATTGATTGTCCTGTGGCTACTTGTAGTTGTGGTGCAGATATGTTTATACCAAAATATGACGCTAAGAGAACCAGTAAAGACAGTTTACTAAAACTTTCGCAAAAGCCAGCAGATCACAAATTCAATCTTGGTCCTAATTCAATCGGAAACAATACCAGTGCCGCAGTTGAACGAACACATCTTGGTGGATACAAACAGGTTTTTTGGGAAATGGGCAGGCGTTGTAATTTTAATTGTAGCTACTGTCCTGCTGATGTACACAACAACACAGAAAAGAAAAAGAGTTGGGATCAGCTGTATGATGCATATCAATTGATCAAAAATAAATTTTTGTTGGGTGCTAAAGCAAATTTTGTTGTCAGTGGAGGAGAACCTACAGTACACAAAAATTATGTTGAATTTGCTAAAATGGTTTACGATGATGGACACAAATTAAGCACTCACAGTAACGGCAGTAGATTACCCAAATATTACAGAGAATTGATACACTATAGTGACCTTAACATCAGCATACATTTTGAATATATTGATAGATATGAAGAAAAAATATCTAACATCATTGATGGCATTTGTCAAGAAAAAATTGATCGCGATCTTGAAGGCAAGCACAGAGGACACATGGAAGTTTATTTTATGGTTATGCCTGGACGTATGCAGGAAGCAATTGATTTGGAGTATGAAATTGTACAGAAATCTCCAGAATTTTTAAATTATTGTACTCATACTTTTATGCCTCTGCGTACAAATGAATTGATAGAACAAGCAAAACAAGGTATTAAAAAAGACAGACAAGGCAATACTTTGTTGACAGACTATACAGCAGATGAAATGGCTCATATGGGTAGTAGAACACAACGGTGTAAAGATGCGTACCAATAACTTTTGTAGTTTACCATGGACCCAAATAGAAATACAAACTGACGGCACTTATAGAGCCTGTTGTCGGCAGGTGGGCAAACAATACCACAACAAAAACGAGGATGTACTAAAGTTTCCTGAAGCAGGATTCAAAGAAGCATGGGAAAGTGATAGTCTAAAAGAACTTAGACAAAAATTTTTAAACAATGAACGTCCTGAAGAGTGTGCAAACTGTTGGAAAGAAGAAGCGGCGGGCATTGAAAGTTTGCGTTTGAATATGAGCAAACCATTGGAAGATATTGATACCACAAATCCTGTACCAAAACTTTTAGATCTAAAACTTGGAAGTCACTGCAATATCAAATGTCGTATATGCAATCCATTTATCAGCAGTCAGTGGACCACTGAAGCTCACAGAGAAACTTCCAAGCAGTGGGCATATTTTGATAAAAAATTTGTACAACACAAACGCAACGACAGTGTAATAACTGCAAACAAAGAAACCCTAGATGATTGGTTACCACAGGTTGAACAGATCTGTGTTTATGGCGGCGAAACATTTATGATACCGCCTTTTTTTGAACTGCTAGACATGTGTGTAGACAGCGGGCATGCTGAACACATTGAATTGATCTTCAACACAAATGGAACATATTTTAAACCAGAAGTAGCAGAAAAACTAAATCATTTTAAAATGGTGTTGTTTCATTGGAGCATTGATGATTTAGGTGAACGTTTCAACTATCAAAGACATCCTTCAAACTTTGACAAAGTAATAGAAAATGTAAAGCTGTGGAACAATATCATTGACCGCAACATTGTTAAAAACAAAATATGGTGTACAGTGAGTTTGATGAACATTGCTTATCTTCCAGAGCTTGCTCAGTATTGGAATGACAATTTAAAACAATATATAGAACTTTTGGATTTTGGTTATTGTCATGAACCTTTTTACTATAATATGAAAGTTTTACCCAAGCATACTAAAAAATGGATCAGCAAAAAACTTTTATCAAGTAATCCAATTGATATAGGTGATTGGAAATACGCTACTGATAAAAGTTGTAGAACAAGCATAGATCACTTTGAAAAAATGATAAACTTTATGAACAGCGAAGATTTACACGCTGAGCATTGGGAAGATTTCAAAGAAGAATCTTTACGAGCAGATCTATATCGCAAAGAAAATTTTGCTCAAACATTTCCGGAGTTAAATAATAATCTATGATAAAATGGTTGACAAGAATACGTTTGAAAATAAAGACATGGCTAAGACATAGACGTGCCAAAGGGAAACACATATATGACTGATAAACTTTTTGTAGCTGGTTGTAGTCACACTGAAGGCTTTGAAATTACTGAAACAGATAAATTGCATGACGCAGATCTTGAACTACGCTGGAGCGGAGTGTTAGCCAAAAAATTAAAGAGAACACAGGTCAACATCAGCAGAGGTGGTGCAGACATAGAAATGGTGGCTGACTTTGCACTAGAAAACATTGACTCATTGACATCACGTGATATAGCAGTTATACAATGGCCAGAGCCCATGAGGCTTGTGCGTAGGTTTTCACGTTATGATGCTGAGTATGGATTTTATAGGGAAAGAATAAACAACTATACTCGCAAACATGAAAGTATTCCCAGCGAAATCAAGTTACTCAATGATATATATTTTGAAATATATGCTGACAATGTACTGCAAGAAAAAAGATTTCTAAATCTATACCTTATGGTTGATTCACTTTTTCAACAAAAACAAATACCTTTGTTTCATACTATGGTGGTTTTCAATGATCAAAATTTTGCACATCAACAAGCAAAGTTAGACAAAAAACCAAAAGGTTGGATGAAACGTATGATGAATAAAGTGTTTAAAACACCAAAAAGAGAATATGGTGATGAAGACTGGATGCAACGTGAAATTGCATTTGAAAATGATAGTTTTGCAAAAAGACATTGGCTAAACAACAAACGTGTTATCAGTAAAACTAAAGATGACACCTATCATGCTTTTTGTTCTCGTAGAGGACACAAAGACAATGTAGATGGAAGATATGGTCATTTTATGGCACCAGCACATAAACAATGGGCAGAACATCTGTTTGAAATTATTAATCCCAAAGCAAAGCATCTAATAGACAAAGCAGAAAAACCAAAGCGAGTGAAAAGAAAAAAAGCACAAGGAAAAAGAGTTGTTACAGGTTCTGATTGCAATATTTGATGTAGATGATTTTCCCAAGATATTGACATGTCAACATCTCAAAAACTACAATGTTGCTTTTGTAATTGACAACAAAATCAAACTAGCATTTAGAGATTGGCAGTACACAAATTATGTGGAAATAAAAAACAAACTTGGTATGCCTATATTTGTCTATGACTATAAAAATTTTGCTGTAGAAAATGCGTGTAGCTGTTATAGGAAGTCTTTTTATTATTTTGAAATCTTTGAAAAATTTAACATTTGGAAACCTGTGGTAATTACATCAATTGATTATGTGCAACATTCAAACATGTTTGCTGAAAAAATACACAATATGGAAAGACTACACGACGGTATACTTCTAGATGATGATTTAGCTGTTGCATTCTATTGGTATATGGCCATGCGATTTTGTCATGCTGTTGATGATCGAATCAACAAAAAAGTTGAAAGATACAACCAACTAGATTTATTAGAACTTTTGGAAAAAGGCGAACACGATGAATTGCCTCCAATGCCATATGGATTAGTGGAATTATGAAAACATATTTAGAAGCAACACATTTAAAAGTAAGTTATCCAAATCATCACATTGTAATAGAAATTTGTGATACTCCAATCGCTAATCATTGGAAAAATGTTATGAATGATGCAATGACAAACAATATACCAATGATGACTAGATTAGGTTTGCCATTTTATCATGGCGATCAAGTTGCAAACGTAGAAAAACAAACTCAAGCAGTGAAAGAAATAAACAAAGCAATTGAAGATGTAAATCGTATTATTCACTCAGCATGCTTTGACGGATGGCAGTTTACAAAAGGCAAATACTTTCCTTATCATGCATATGATGATATGCCATGGCAACAAACAAACTTGATACATAGATGTTTTACAACGGGTCAAATTGCTCAAACCACATGGCAACTTAATTTAACAGAAAAACAAAAATACGACAGCAAGTTTATAAATGATGGTGATGTGCTTGAATGGGTACACAGTTTACAAAGAAACGACTTTTCAATTTGGAACTGTTGGGATGAATTTAGCAGTGCGAACAATAGAATTAACAAATGGATACATATATACGAAGATAGTAGACTTTGTCCAAGAGCAAAAAATCTAGTAGATAAAGCAGTTAAAAATAACAAAAAAACTTGGTCAATAAGCATAGAACCAGATGTCTTCAACGAAGATGGAAGAAAATGGTATGAATATCATGTGGAGCCTGAGATTGAAGATATACTTAGAAGTTTTCCAGACGACAAAGATGAGTGTGATGTAACTTTAATGAAAAGCATTACTGGCAAAGACTATTTTCAATGTTTTCAAGAATATGATGATCCCACTGAGTGGGACATAAGAAATGTAGGGAAAATCAAAGGGGGCTTTACTTTTTATCCAAACAATACACTCCAACATGTATTGGAGGAACAAGAGTTTCAGCAATGGCATAAAAGTTATGGTCTTAGACCTGAACTTGTTGAACCTGTTCCTGTTGGAAAAATAGTTGAAGATACAGTGCATTATGAATCATTCACTGCTGATTCATCAGCTTTAAATTCAGATAACACCTGGGCAATCACTGAAAAATATAGAACTCCTTCTTTTGAATGGCTGTAATGAAAAAGTACGAATACCATAGAGACAATAATTCTGCTTTTTGTATTTTGCCTTTTAGTCAAAGTCATATCAACACTGATGGCACTGTGCATGTATGCTGTGTAGGAGACTGGGATCATGCATTAAGTAGAAATGTTTCTAAAGAAAATATTCTAGATATTTGGCGCGGAGAAAAATATCAAAAAATTAGACAACAAATGTTGGACGGAGAAAGACCAGTTCTCTGCCAAGGCTGTTACAATTTGGATGATGCGGCTGGTGGCAGTGATAGAAGTATATTGACCAATAATTATAGACCTCCACATGATGACTGGGACATAGAAGTTGAAGCTGGCAACACAGATGGTTTTCCAAATTGGCTAGACTGGCGTCCTGGTAATTTTTGTAATCTCCGTTGTAGAATGTGCTTTCCTTCTGCCAGCAGTGGTTTGATGGATGAACTTACAGACAATCCAGAACTCAATCCATACTATGGACATGATGGATATGAAATAGGCAATTGGTTAGATGATGACAAAAAGTTTGAAGAATTCAAAAAAATAATTCCTTATGTGCATAAACTTAAAATTGCAGGTGGTGAGCCTATGTTTATGCAAGGAGTAATCAAAATGTTTCAGTACTGCGTTGACACTGATATTGCAAAAAATATAGCATTGGATATTACTACAAATGGCACTAGAAAGCAAGGCAAGGTCGTAAGAATGCTTACAGAGTTCAAAGATCTTTGGCTTAATTTCAGCATTGATGGAATAGCAAACAGTCATGATTATATAAGGTATCCAAGCAAGATAAATGAAATACTAAAACACTACAAAGAGTATCAACAGATCGCAAAAACAAATATTCTTATGACAGTGCAGATGTATAATATATTTGAAATACCTAAAGTTGTGCAATGGTGGTATGACAACAACAAACATCACAACTATGAGCATAATCATAAAATAGGTTTCAATTTTGTAATTGTGCCCAAGGATTTGGATATTAGAATTTTGCCAGAAAAATACAAAAAACAAGTCTATGATGAACTCAGTGCAGTATGTGAAAAAATTAAATTGTCTGATAAGATCAAGCGTAACACAAGAATTGCAGACATATTAAAGAAACTTCATGAACCTCATACTTTTACAGGCAATGAAACAGGTGAAACAGCTCAAGGATATATGCCAAACGAAGAACAAAGGCAAATACGTTTTGTTCGTCGTACAAAAGATTTTGATCTACTAAGAAACCAATCTATAAAAAGTTTGGATCCTAGATTGGTAGATGTATTTGAAACTTGGAGCAAGAAGCATGCCTAAGGTATTTCTCGTCAACGGATGTAGTCATACCGGCGGCGGAGAAATGGAGTATGTAAAAAGTAATTGTACTGAATATGACAAACACCACAGTTACGCAGGACATATACACAGACAACTTTTTCCTGACTATGAATATGTAAATGTTTCTAGAAATGGCAACAACAATGAAAGTATTGCATTAGATACATTAGAATATTTACAAACAATCAACAGCAATGATTGTTTTGTATTAATTGGTTTGACAGATCCTAATAGATATCACTATGACTGTGATAGTAGTTTTGATAAAACAGATAACAGATTTAAGTTCTTCAACAGTCAAGGTTTAACTTACAAGCATGATAGTATACCTTACGCAAAAGAACTTTGGCAAGGCTTGGTAGCGTTGGCTGACACAGATGAACAACAACAAAGAACATTTATTAAAGACTACACCATGATGGTAACATATTTTGAACAGCATAATATTGATTATTGTATGGTACAGACACTATGGTTTTATGAAAAAACAACACGCTATCATAAATTGTTTGAACACTATTTTCAAAATCCAAAGGTATTAAATAAAAATAGTTGGAAAGACACAATGAATGGTTGGCTAGAACAACAAGGATATGATAATTCAATTGATGGAAGAACAGGACATTACAGAGAAGATGCACACAAGGCTTGGGCAGAACATTTAATCAAAAACGGATTAAAACAATGACAGTACTATATGTGAATGGATGCAGTCATACAGCAGGTGCTGAACTGGTAGGCGCTGGGCAATATGATCATAGTACGGATCCAAGAGATGATAATAGGAAGTTAAGCTGGAGTGGGCAATTACACAAACGTTACTTCAGCTCATGGCAATACATAAACAATGCATTCAGCGGAAGCAACAATGAAAGTATTGCATTACACACTATCGATGACATTGAACAGTTAATATCAGATGGTGAAAAAGATATAAGAGTATTGATAGGCTGGACAAGCACTTGGAGATATCACTTTGAAGTACCAGAAGATCTAAAGTGTTACAAAAACAAAGCTAAATTTTATGTTGGTTATGATTTAAGTGGTGATTTAAAATTCATTCCTTTTGCTAAACAACTATGGCAAGGACTCAACAGTTTTCACAATGTACTTGAAGATGAAAAAACATTTATTAGAGACTATACACTGTTGGCAAATTATCTTAAATCTCAAAATTTAAAATATTGTATGATACATTTTCTTGCTCATCCACCGGATCTTACTAATAGATATAGACATATATACAATCGTTATTATCAAGATCAATCAGTAATTGGCCATAACAAAAATAAATCAACAGCTCATGAATTCATGAGAAAAAACAATCATTATGATAATATCGACGGAAGAACAGGTCATTACACTGTAGAGGCCCATATTGATTTTGCTCGTTATATAGGTGAGGAGGTTAAAATATGTCTTGGTTAAATTGGATCAAAACCAAAATTAAGTATCTGCGTTTGAAAAGACAGATGAATAAGAAAATACAAAAAGCTAAAAAAAACAAACATATCTATGAATAATATTATTCGTCAATTGTATAGTCAACTTGATCTTCACGCACGAATGGTTCAAGTCTAGTTGGATTTGTATACACTGCCTTAAAAAATCTACTACCATCTTCATCTAAGTCAGCAATAGGTAAGTTAAGATGTTTTTTAATATCTACGCCAAGCTCTATACTAGCATTTCTAACCTTGTCCATATTCCAACGCATACCAGTGTTTGCACATATTTCACCTTCATCATCTGCAAACTTTGGAAATATATCTTCTTTGAAAAAATTACTCAGCCAATCAAAGTCTCTTACTTTTTTCCAATCCCAGTCTTTACGTGCAATATTGGTCATATGACAGCCTTGTCTTGCACCATACATAGCCCAAATACCATTTGTAGAATCTTGACCAACGCTCATCCAAGTAAAAAGCCTAGCCATGTTTTTGTAGTGTACCATTTTACGTAGAGCTTTTGGATCTACGATATCACCATCTGCTAGTGTCATTTTAACACCTTCTCTAAAACCAGCTCGCCATGCCTGTAGTGGAGATCCATTATTCATTACATCACAGTAGATGTTGTTCATTTGTACATAACCAATATTCCAACAAAAATCAACCTGTGCTCTTTTGTCTTCTTCAGGTGCGGCCTCATGTGTACGCATTTGTTCAACCACGTGTTTAGGCCAAAGTTTTATTCCGCCATTGCCGTACACCAGTCCATTTACAGTATTTTTTCCTGCCCAACTTACTACATCATGGACTCCTACTTTACGCATGTCAACTTCTATGTTGAAGAATTCAGGACGTACTAAATTGTCTGCGTCAATGGTAATAAATCTTTCTGATTCGCACATTGCGGCCGCGGCCTTGTGAGCGGCATCACTGCCCCATACTCCATGGCTACGCATTGCCCACGGGCATATCTCTAATAGATGTGCATAATTATCATCTGCATTGGGTTCGTCATAGCTTATGAAAACTATATCAAATTCATTAATGCTTTGTTTCATAGTCTACTCCTATTAAAAGTTTGTACTTGTGTAAGACTGAAAAGTTTTCAGGAACATCAATATCAAATGTTTTTCCTTCTACGATTTCTTCTGTTTTTGCCATAATGGTTCCTATGTATCTACTTTCAAGATCTTGCTGTATTATAGCATCTAGTATATAAAATTGCAAGGCTTTTTCTGGTGTTACTTTATTAATATCTTGTATTGCTTTGACATGTAGTTTATTGTCTTTGGTTTTACTAAAAGTAATATGACCTTCGCTGGTGTCTTCTGCCATTTTGAGTCGACGGTTATCCATTGGATCATGATCAACATAATCGTTAAGTAATTTACATGAATACTGTTCAAAAAGTCTTGTGGTAAAAATTGATATATCATTAAAATTTACATATTTGGTCAACGTTGTTGGTATTTCTACAATTAGTTTTTGATGAAGAATAAGTTCCATTGGATCTATGTCTACTTGCACTATCAAATAATCTGGATTGTCCTTTTTTGTAATATAAAGATTAAGAGCGGATCCTGTAGTATTCTTCAAATCGTATATATTCAATCCCCATAGCAATCTTTTTTTACATGATTCTCCTATTGTAATAGCTAGTACATTTTGAACTGGAAACAATTCAACTAGTATATCTGGTTCAATTATTGCATCTTCAATCATTGGTATTTGATACAAAAGATCTTCCGACGGACGCAAAGTTCCTGCATACTTTTTATGCATAAATTCTATTTGCTGTGTTGCATCACTAAAACTTACACACCAATGATTTTGATTCAAATGTCCGCTTGCAATATCTCCTGCTTCAGGCATGTCTGTGACAACATAATCATATTCGCTGTCCTCAACTATCTCTTTGGTTATTTGTTTTATCTTGCCGTTTAAATCATAGTACACAAAAAATTTGTGTTCAGGTTTTTGCAACGGCACTTCTATAATGATTTCTGATTCCATTAAAAATTTTCTCTGTCATCACTGATGGTTCAGTATATTTTAGAACTCCATTTTGTCTATAGTTATCGATCTTAAAACTTTGAATATACCATGTATTCATTATGTCGTTCCATCTTTGTTCAACTGTGTTAAGCATCAACGTATAGCTCAATAGATTTGAATTAGTTACAGTGTAACTATCATATTCATCTAACATTTTTACAGTTACAGCATGCAAAGTATCTAGACATGGAAAATCTAATACGTGTTCTGGTTTGAAATATGTTTTAAATGCTTGCCGCCAATTTTGACAAACTACGTCTAGCATTTTAAAATATCTTTCAGACTCTTCATTGTTTGCTTTGAAGAACCATATTCCTGCATGTAGTGTTTTAATATTATTTTCATTGAATAGTTCTACATTAGGAGGTATCCATGGCACATTGCGGAAGTCAACCACAGTTGTAGGAAACTGTATATTTGTGTTTCCAAGTTGCCATACATAATCAATATCTGATAATACCAGTGTATCAGCTTCAATTAAAATATTTTTTTGAAAAGGGGTAACATGATACAGTTGCCATTGATTCAATTGTGGATATGGCATGTTTGCACTGGTATCTCCAAATGGATATTCAATGATATAATCAACATAGTCTTCGAAGTCAGCTGATACTATGTTTTTGAACTTATCTAGATTGTCTACGCAAATTGCCACTGGCATCTTTTGATTTATTTTCAACAACATAGCACTAGCTAATGCTTGATTGTAAAAAATTTCTGAGTTGCCAGCATTTATAAGCCAGCCGTTTTCTTCTTTTGTTTCTACTGTCATTCGTATTTCTCTATTGCTTCCATTAGACTACGCTTGTTCATAATGTGTAGGTCTTGATCTTTTATATGAACCAAAATATTTTTCCATGGCTCATCTCTATTGTATGCTAAAAAGTGATAGTTTTCTGCTGTTTTACTTTGTGCAATAAAGTCTTTTTGATCAACGTTGATCAAACTTCCAGCTATAGGTTCTACAAAATCGCCGTGTTGCATTCCATTTAGTATGTGCAGTGCAATACTTACACAGAAGTCTGTTCTAAATAGTTTACCTGTAAAGCCATACAAAAATTTGTAGTAATCATAGTTGTCCGCTATATGGCTCCACAAGTCAAAAAACATTTTGCTTTCAGGACTTTTATCAAAATAGATTACGGTGCTCCACCACATAGGTACACCATTTGGGTGAAGATATCTTTCAGGAAATGGTGCTTGTTTGTATCTTAGATATCTAGCATTATCAAACATCTGTATTGAATGTGGATTATCATCTTTAAAAAGATATTCCAAATGATTGCTCTGCACGATATAATCAATATCTAAAAGCAGTGTTTTATCAAATGGTGACATCCAAAATATGTCGTGTTTCTGTCTATTTTTGAAAGGTGCTACAAATTCACTCCATGGAGTATCAAAATGTATACGTGTGTTGTCAGTATCATTGTATTTGGTTTTATCAATAACAACTTCATCAAAAACAGCGTTGATTTCTTCTATAGAATATATGCTTTCTAAATATCCTCTACCATCATAATCAGTTATAAGTGCAGTAGCATTATTTTTCTTAAAATGTTTTTTTATTTGATTTGCGGCATGAACAGAGAATGAAATATAATCAAGTTCTTTGTTGTTCAATGCTATAAAACAGGTGCCTTTACTCATCTTCTTTTTTCTTTCTAGCAAATTTGATATCACAGTAACCACATACTACAAAACCTTCATCTGGTACAGTATAGTATACTTTTGGGTGATCCATTGCTTCTCCCATACACCATACTCTATCTGAGTCTACGTAGATTATGGTTTCAGGAATTTCAGATTGATTCACTACCAATCCATCATAGTTTTCAAGGCTCTTGCTTTGTTAATTTTTTTGTGTTCAATCAAATACTCATTCATAGCAGAATGATATGCACTTGTCAATTCTTCAAGCAATTTGCTTAATTCTTCAACTTCAACTGGATTGTTTTTATCATCTTCAACCACAGCTGATTCATGCCCTGAATCAATCATTGCTTTAATAAAACTAATGTTGGTTTTATCTGCTGTAAATTGTGCACCTTTGTGGTGGCAAATTTTAACAGTGCTAATTCTGTTTTTTAATTGATCACGTTGGTTGGCAATAGTTGCTCTATAGTTAGCAAAATCTAGTGCCTTTTCTAAGCGTTCATCCATAGCTTTCTCCTTGGAGTTTGCATGTTCATTATATACTTATATATCTCTGTTGTCAAGTAGATTATCTGTCATCGCCACTACTAAAATCATTAGTGAATACGTGGCCTGTAGGTTTATAGCTGTTGATAGAAAATGTAGTGCTGGCCGCCGCCGCACCAGTTCCACCACTACCTACTTGATTATTTGGTGAAATGTATCCTAGTGTTTGTGAAAGTGTTCCGTTGATTGGTGTTGCATCATCTGGTGTTTGCAAATAGCATTTGAGATGTATTACTTCTCCATTGTTACTATACTTGCCGTATACTGAGATTCTATTGATAGCGTATGTTCCAGCATATGAACCGCTAGCCGCGGCTTTTAAATATCCACCACGTTGATATGCTCCACCGCCTAGATATGCATTGACGTCACCACCGCTAAAGTAAGCTGAACTCATATAACCAGATCCTACACCATCACCAAAACTATAACTGTACATTAATTGATAACTTGTAGTTAGACCATAAAAGCCAACATTAGGCGTGCTATATCCGCCAGTACCACTGTTGACTACATCATCTGCTAAAAATATAATTGTACCCATTCCTGCCAGGTTAGCGTCCCAGTTTGCAGTTTCTGTGCCAGAACCACCTGTGATATCCCAAACAAGACTAATACCACCACCACTATTAAAAAAATATCTAGCGTGTGCATAGTTTGTAAAAGATATAGTTTGTTCAGATACTAGAATTTCTGCCCATGTGCTGGTTCGTGATATTGTTCCAAGTGTTGATGAAGTTGTGTTTCCGCTACCAACTGTGTGTTGTCCTAGTATTGCTGTGCTTCTAGTATCATTTAAAGCGTCAATTGTGGCCGCACTAAATCTTGTATTGACTGCATTAGCATCTGCGGGTGTAACGGTATTTCCTATAATTTTATAACTTAAACTTGTGCCTAGGCCTAGGTGTAAACCTGTTGCATTTGCTCTAGCAATCAGCTGATTGATATGCTTTGCTTCAACAAGATCATTTGCAGTAACTCGGTCATCACTTCCTGTAAGCTCGAGAGCGTGAGTTTGTCCCCAACCGTATTTGGCATTGGTTTTATCAGAGTCAGTAACAGCTGAGCTAGGATAATTATCACCCCAGTATTTGTTAACTGCAACTACGACTGTGTTAAAATCTGTTGCTGAAATATTATTTCCAGAGGCTATTGCCACCTACATTCTCCCGACTACTACTTCTACCATTCCAACACTTTCAGTGTCTTTGTTTTCCAATGCACGGCCAACTACTCTATACCAATCGTCTGCTTCACCCTCATGATCTTGAGGTGCTCTAGCAACACCATTTTCTTCAGATGTGACTAATCTTTGACCTTTACGCACTGGTCCAATTACTTTAACAGGCACTCGCCCTGCAATAGCAACAAATGGATGTGTTTCGTCGGGTCCAGCACCAGCATTAAGTTCTACACCTGGGTGTGTTGATATAATACCAAAAACTTCTGAATCTAGTGCTACGTCTGTTTCTGTAATTTCATGCTCTCCACCAATTTTGACTACCGTACCTGCATCATATGGTTTGTCCGCATGATATCTTTCAGCAACGTCGGCGTATTCAGCCGTTGTTGCAATACCACGGAATTTGTATTGCGTGGTTGTGTTCATGTTAATACCAGCTTGTAAAGTTGGAAACTGTGTGTTTAAAAGTGTAGCACCATCTTCTAAATATTCTGTATTTGCACCTGCCGCCATTGGGTTCCAAGCTGTGGTATCCATGACAACAATAGCAACAATTACACTGTTCACAACAAATTCTAGTGTTTTGTGAGTTGTTCCGCCAGTGTCATAACGTGTTCTGGTTTTAACACTTGTTGCACCTCCAGTGGAAATAGGCAACCAACTGCTACCTTGACTTACATAAAGTTGTTCTTCGCTGGTATGAAAAAATAAATCGCCTGCTTGATGTGGTTCTGATGCATCAACTGGTAATGCTGTACCAGTTTTCAACGTAGCCATTGGATACCATTGTGCGTTGTCATAGAACTTTACAGCATGAGCAGTACTGTCATACCATAACTGTCCTCTAACTGCACCTGCGGGTGCTCCAGGTGAATCACCATCTGTTTCACTAGCAAAATTTTCTAGTAAGCGTAAAAAATTTTCATTGAATACTTCACCATAATTGGTGTAGTTTTTTCCGACCAACTTAATACTAGTTTCCGTGTTTACTGTAGCGTCTGCGACCGTAATCGGAGTAGGTTCTAAGCTGGTATCATTATAGTTAATGCTGTATGCCATTAAAATGCTCCTGCTCTGACTCTAACAGTATAGATAACTTGGATCTGCCTGTTGGCCGATTTTTGAATAGGGTGGAATATGATGTGTGTTAACAAATTACCAGTGGCTGTATACAATCCTAGTTCATCAAAAATAAATGATCCATTTTGATTTGATGAATTATCTAGCGTATCCTGTCCAGCTGGTTCTGTGTAGTTTAGTGTACATGTCACAACCAAATCACTGAATAGTTCTGTAGCTGTGTGGCTTGTTGTCATAGTGTTAGTTGTAGTAGTATCAACACCTGCATCATTTGGGTCTACGATTTTTTCAAATGTTTTATTGTGTAGAACGCCAGTTGCACTGTTGGTGTTAGGTGATAGGTAAGTGACAGTACCTGATCCATCTACACTGCTTCCTCCGTTGCCGAAGTGCATTTTATTAATAAAATCATGATTGCTTGCAGTTTGCTGATTCGCCAGCAATCTAACCAAAGCTAGACTCATATTCTCAAAATTGATGGCATTGTGTTGATCCAACAGAATTTCATCTGTATCAGGATCTTTAATTAAAACATGCCCATCAATTTCTATTGTTGTTTTATCTTTAAACATTTCCTAACACCTATTCGTAATTGTATTTAGCCTTAGAATAGTTCGCCTCGTGACGCACTTCTAATAAACTTTGTTTCTTCTTTTGTACCAGAGCCACTTGCTAAACTAGTACCTACATCATTGTATGCAAAGCCTAAACTGTTTCCATACTGCCATATTTGTCTATGTGCTGGTATTTTATTGTTAGGACCACAATCTATAACTGTTGATCCATTGTTATGAGCTATTGCACTTGTTCCTTCTGCACCTCGTGTGCAGAAAAGTAATTTGTTATTTGTTTTGTCAATGCCTCTATAAAGTATTCTTTCTGTTCCAATAGTTACAATACCTGGTTGTATGAATTCGCCTTCTGCAAATGGACCTGTAGGCGGTATTTCCCAGTTTTCTAAAACTAAACCAGTGTCAGCTAGTGGTGGATTAGCGGCCGCTACTACAGTTGTATGAGTTGCTGTAGCTCTGATACACATTTGATCAATCCATACATTCTCTGCGGCACTTCCACTGTATGTACTAGTCAATCTAGTTGTTGCACCAAATTGTATACCACTTATATTAGCAAATTGTGTAACTGACGCTGTTGCTGGTGTATTTTGATCCTTGGATATTGAAAGATTTGTTCCATCGCAAATTATAGATATATGATGCCATGCACCATCATCTAATCCTGTTGCTCCAATTCCTAGTGTTGCACCTGCTGAATCTATTACGTCAATTGTACCAGCCGCACTGCGTCGTAGTCCCCACTGATTAGATGTCAGTATTCTTGCATCAGTGGCAGTACTGTCCATATACATCCAAAAATGCACTTCTCCATTCTGCATTGTAGATAGACTAGGAACATATAATTCGCTGTCAGTATTGTTTGTGAATCTCATACTGTGTGTTCCAAACTTTGCATGTGTGTTGTCTGCTAAACTACCATAGTAGTATTGTTCGTATTTTGCGTTTGGATCATAAAATTTATTTACATCAACTACTGAGATTTCACTAGCATCAGCAGTAGTTGATCCGCTGGTTGTATCTTTGTTGTTGTTTACTACAACACTACTGTGAACATTCAAATCATTATTTTGAAAGTAGATAAAGCTTCTAGTATCTGCTGTAGGATAGCCACCTGTAAATGTATACGGAGCCGAAAGTGCATATGATTTTACTAAGTCACTGTTATTTCCTGTAACAAACATATTTAAACCATCAGGTGAAATATGTATACCACTAGGATTACCACCTACGAAATAAAATTCAACGTGTGTTGCAGTTGATATATCAAAACCTGTAGACAAATGATACAAGTCTACACCATTATGTATTGTGCCAACTATAAACATTTTTGTTCCATCAGGGCTGAATTCTATGCCAAATGGTTCAAAGTCATGCGGTTGTGTGCTAAAATCTTGGTTAAATGTAGCAGTTGAAATATCAAATGCACTGGATAAATTGTATTCATATATCTTATCATTTTGATTTCCTGTGATGTACATTTTTGTACCATCTGGTTTAAAGTCAAGTCCAAAATTGTCATTGTCAACAGTGGTTACAAGTGTTTGAGTAAAACTTGCAGTAGACACATCAAATCCAGATGACAGTGCATACTCATGAACATTACTATTGCCTACACCAGTAACAAACATTTTTGTACCATCTGCATTAAATTTTACGGCTGTTGGATTTGGACATTGCGTAACTGCAAAACTGTCTATAAAGGTTACTGTAGAAGTTAAATCAAATCCCACTGAAAGAGTGTATTCATTTACATCATCTCCAGAAGTGCCAACTATAAACATTTTTGTTCCGTCGTTGTTGAATGTGATTCCTCTTGGATTAGCTTCTTCAGAATTTACACTATAAGTTGCACCTGCTGTGACTGTGCCTTGTGGGTTTGTTTGTACGCGAATATCTAATGCTTCATTGAAATCTGAAAAATATTGACTTGATCCACGTTTTTCATATTGATTTATAAAACTCTGTCCGTTGTATATAAAGGTGTAACTAGCATCAGTTGTAGTAAATGCTCCGCCATCTGCTGTAACATCATGTGCGTCATAGTCTTTAATTACAGAAGGTTTCCATGGTTGTATGACAGTGGTACCGTCATAAATGTGTGTGCCAGTTTTATCTCCATAAAACTGATCACCAATTACATAAGGATACACACCCGGAGTTACATGATAATGATATACTCCATCTGGATATTCTGGTGTCACTGCAAATCTTCCATTGTATTGATCTAGAGTTGAAGCGCCTGTATAATGATAATCTGCTGTGTATGTTCCGTCATAGGTGCCACCTGGATTGTTAAGTCCTGTTCTTGATCCAGTTTTCAGTGTATAACCAGATGTCATTTTAATAATACCACCTGAACCATCTGCGTTCGCAAAACCATATGGACCATAAATTGGATATCCATCCAATGCCCAACCAACTATACCACTGTGCAGAGTTGGACTATCAGACTTGGCATATTCGGCGGCATAATCATAATGATAGTATACGCCAGCCACGTCAGGTGCATTATCTCCTTTTGAACTTACGCTGGTTCCGTTATTTGGATCCATTTCGTACTGCCGTAAGTACATTTCATTTCTATAATAGTTGCTGTTGGTTGTGTATGGTTCGTAATCTCTAGGTGAGAATATTGCAACACCATTTGTCATTACAGCAATAGGACCTGCACCTCTGTCCTGTGTTGTTGTGGCTTGGCAAGGTTCTTTAGGTAGTTTCCAATTGAATTTAACTTCTCCAGTATAACTTGGTCGTTGATCAAGCACTAGAGTTTCACTGTTTGGTGCAACGTTGTATCCTGGTCCTCCATAGGCTCCTGGTATTCCACAGGTTCTTATGTAAACATGATCTATGTCTTGTGCTAATACTTCTACCCTATTTGGTGTATCACTTAGATGTTGTGTTTCTGGTGTGGTATGTGCATAATCAACAACAACGCCTGATGTGTGTTGCCAAGCTGTAATAATAGGATTACGTTCAACTGTATAGGTGTTTGATCCATATGTTCTAGCTATGCTTACATCATCAAAAGGCAATGGAGTATTTACAATAACCGCAGTCTCGCCTAGATTTTCTGTAAATTCATTTTCTGTATGAGTTTGTATTTTCTCCGTGATCAACATTTTACGTTCATGTTCAGTAATAATTGCACTACCTTGATCCATTATTGTTTTTTGATCTTGGAAGTAAGATGGACTACCACTTGTAAATTTAGTTGTGTATGGTTTGTTTTGTGTAAGATAATCTTCCATAATAGGAACAGCATCGTAACCAATACGTTTGGTAGTATTAACCTGTTTACTTAATTTTGGAATAATATAAGTTGACTTTTTAATCCAATCTATATTTGGCAGTTCTTTTACTGCATCATAAATTGAAGCAAACCATACTTTGTTGTAATCTGCATCACTTAGGATGCCGGTTCTCAGCACATCTAAAATTTCTGAAAATTCATGTATAGGATCATTGTCAAATCCACTGTTATCAAATCCTTGATTATCAAATCCTGTTTGCCCAACTACACTGTCCCAAAGTCTATCATCTAACTGTATGGTGCCTTTTTCTTTGTATACCGCTGTCCATTTGGCATTGACTAAATCATATTCATAAATGCTATCTCTTACTATTCCATCTGCATGGAGAACATTTTTTGCGAGAACGTATTCACCATTATACTGTCCAACCAATTGATCTGCATCGCCACTTGTAAGTGTAGGAGTTATTTCATTTACTTCTCTATTTGGTATAACAAACTTATCAAAGGTATCTGCAAACCAATCAACATTCAAAAAGTAATCTCCTACTTTATAATCTTTGGCACCTATGCTAATTGTTTTGTCAAGAAGTGTTTTATAGTTTGGTTTTGCATCAACCAAGTTTGTATTGATTAGCAAATTATTTACTTGACTTACAACTTCACGTCTGCTAATATTTTTATAAGGAAACCAACTTCTACTTGGTCTAACGCCTTCACCTACTCTGTCAAGTGGGTGTAGATTCAAATCTGGTACTAGTCTTGGTTGCGGTATTGAAATAGTTTCTTCAACTTCATCAGCTTCGGTTGTATTGAAAATTCTACGCCAAGCACGTTTGGTAACCTGTGGATAATATCCGTTGTTGCTATCTATCAAACTCATGTAGTAACTTGGTGTTTCATCTCTTTCTTCATTGACAATCAATATTTCATTGCCCATTAATCTATGATTCCAACAACCAATCCAAACTCTATTTGGTGTGTTTTCATTTGGCGTAAACACTACTGATTTGTGCTGAGTATTACTACCATTACCTATTGCAGTGTTGTACGCATCAACTGTAACTGCTACAGTATCCAACATATAAATTACGCCTTCATCACTTGTAACTAGATTTGCATTAGGTTCATAGTAGTTTAAACCTCTATGTTTTGCATCCAAGTCAGTGCTGAATAGTATTCCATGTGCAGTGTTTGTTCCATTGTTTTGATCAAAAATATAGCTCTTGCCACGTTGTAGTGTTAGAATAAAACCAGTATCATCTTGCTTGTCATTGAATGTGTAGCCATTTCCACTACCTCTGTTGTAGAATCTATGAGTAGTCGCTTTGGCTTGCACTGCAACTTTTATAGCTGGAATCTGTGCATCAACTGAAACAATTTCGCCTTTGCTGTATGATGTACCATTTACCCATTGACCTTTGAAAGTTTTTGTAGCTCGGTCTTCATTGTTGCCACGCAAACTGTCTTTTAATCTTCTATGAAAATATTCAGGAATCTGAGTTTGATTTTCTGTAATGTTTGTCCAATGAGTATGAAGATTATCCATATTACTGATGTTAGTGATTTGTAATATTGTGTTTTCTTGAGTGTTGTCTCTAAGATTTGAAACTATGAAACTGTCTTTGCCAGTAGCATTAAGCCATTTAATACCCTGAGCAGTTGGACTAAGTATATTGCTTGCAATGTTCAACACTGAACTTATTCTTTTTGTACCTAATGGAATTGAAGTTTTGTTTTTAACCCAAAAGTAATAGTAGGTAACATTGCTACCAATAGTACTGTCGTACTCATCAACTTCTGTGTAATAGTATATATCATTTCCAAAACTGTCAACTATTTTCAACGCTTCACCAGTCAGTTCTACTCCGTTAATAACTTTACCGCCTTCAACACTTGTAGCATATTGATCAGGCGCAACGTCACTTTTTGTCCATTCGTATACGTCAATTTGACCACCTTTGAAAAGTTTGCCCCAATTCTGTGTTCTGTATTCTGTGGTACTTTGTTCATAGTCTATATAGATTGCTTTTTTGGTATCCCACCAAACTTCGCCAACATGATCACTACCCCATGCCTGCTGTTGATTTACTTGTGCGGTGGTATCTGTGCTTGCTGTATATATTGCAGGATCATTGATTGATCTGTAGTCAATTTCTAAATCTGCAATACCAGGCACTATGCCCTTAAAAGGATCATATGCTTCAGCATTGGCAATGGTTGTTACATTATTGTGTAATTTACTGCTTTGTATAGTTGTTGGCGAAACATGATAATCGCCTTGGCTACGTAGAATTGTCCATGTAGCTGTGTCATCTTTTGTGTAAACTTTAAATCCAGTATCTTTTGTACCATCAACCCATATTCTGTCCAACTGTGCAAAATTGTACGATGAACTAGACAATGCACTGTTACGCTGATTATCTGTTGAAAAACGTACAGGACGAAGTACTAAAACTTTTGCAAAGCTGGCATCTTGATCAATGTATTCATTGATAAAAAACTTTGCAGTGCTGGCAGTATCAGTTCCTGATACTGTATGAAATCCATCTATTGCAGGTTTACAATCTGTATTTAAAAGTAAAACTATGTCACCTTTTTGTAAATTATGTGCTTTATTACATTGTACTTCAGCATCGTTTCCTTCGCCGGTGGTAGTTGCCGCACAAATTTTACTAGCATACATATCAAAGTCCATAACTTTGAATACATTCCAGCCATTAAATTTTGCAGTAATAGAATCTATTGTGGTGTAACCTAATTCATTATCATCAGCTACCCAAATATACTCCAACAATGGTTCATCTATTTCAGTCCAGTTTGAAGAATTAAAAGTATTGACTCCAGTTGAAGTTGTAGCATTTCTAGTAACGCCTAGAATATTTGTGTTGATACCCAAATCAAGAGCGGCCTGTGTATTTGCAATAATACCTGAATTATTCAAACTTGTGATAACAATTCTATTGTTGACTACCGCGGCTGTAACATTTGTCAAACCAGCATCATTTATTTTTTGTGCTACCAAGCCAACGCTCAAACTTGCACTTGCAGAACTTGTAGTACTGGTGCTTGGTATAATACCAATTGTAAATCCGCCACCTAAATCACTGATAGCTGTTCCATCCAGTGTCAAAGTTGGTGACAGTGATGTTGGACTTTTTGTAAGTCTAATTTGATTTCCATTCAATACAACACCTATGTTGCTTATTCCAACTGTGTTGATTTGATCAACAATATCTGCGTTTGTTAATTGAGCAGTGTTGCTAGTAGTGGTTGTATCAGTACCTGTGTGTGTAATTGATCCACTTGCAGGAAATGTAGTACCAGCGTTGTCAACTTCTGCATTGGCAGTACCGGCTCCAATAGTCAGATCCTTATCACTGGCTGTTCTACCACCTCTTGTAAGAGTAAGTTGATTGCTTACCAAACTTGCAGTAACATTTGTTATAGATGCGGCAGTAATTCTGCTTACAATTTCTGAAGCAGAATATGTTTTGTACTGTGTTCCTGCTTCGCTCATAACAATAATACCACCTGCTATTACTGTACTGTCATTTGCTGAGTTAGTAAGCCAGTTGTGTATATCGTCTGTGTATGTGCTTAGATTGAATGCTGTTTGAGTAGTAGTTTCATCACTGGCATTTACTGGTGTTGAACCATTAAGCACATCAGCAGTTACATAACTAGTGCCTGCCTTTTCATTTATTATTGTTACATCTTGTGTAAGGAATGTAAGTATATGTCCTTGTAGTGTAGCGTTAGAAGTTGCTCCATGTTCAGTAACCAGCACACTGGTATCAAAACCTGCTTCACTGGAGTTCAAGTAAGTATCAAGTTTTGTTCTAGTTGTAGCATTTCCGTATACACTCTGCAATGATGCTCTTAAGTTTGTCCAAGCTGTTATTCTATCTGCGGCTGTTACACTTGAAACAGAGGCACTGGTCATTTGATCTCCAACACAATAAGTCCAATCTCTGTTAACTGTAGTTGCTTCAGTTTCGTCAAAACTTACAGTAACACCTGCGATGATTAATGTCTTTGTGGCACTGCCTACAATAGTTGGATTTACCGTACTACCAGCCACTGCAAAATCTGGATAGCTGGTTGTTGTTGAACTTTTAACAAATGTAATACTTGTGCCATCAATTACTAGTGTATCACCACCATTTACCACTGGATTTGCTACTGAATCAATTACAATATTATTGAGTGTTGTAGTGGTAACTGTGTTTACAAGATTAACAGTGTTTCCATCAATCACTAAACTATTACCAGGAAGAATAACAGGATTGTTTACAGTACCATTCCAAGTAATAGGATTGGTTGTAGTTTGAAAACCAGTTGAAGCCACAGATGCTTGATACACCTTGTCTTGGTATCTTACTTTATCACCTTGTTTATAACTTGTGGTATCATCCCATGCCAATATTGTTGCGTAATCTTTTGTACTATCATACAAGGCTGGAATATCATTTATTGTTAGTGCTTGTTCATCAATCTCTGATGTGAGAGGATATCCTGCATTTTTTAACCAACTATCAAATTCACTGAATGTACTTTCATCCTGATGATAGTAATCATTACCCAAACTAAATTGGTTTGTAGTTGCTAGTGGAGTTATTAATCTTTTATCATTTTTTTGTATTGTAATAATATCGTCAAGTAAACTGTCTGCATTTCCATCGCTTGCAATTTTAACACCTTGCGGATTGACTTTGACAAGATTTTCGTTGAATTCCATTTCTATGTAATTTCTATTATTGGCCGCAAAGTCACTGGTTTTAAACAACCATTGTTCATCAATTTCAAAACTATCAGTGGTTGGATCTACAACTTCTTGATGTCGTGCTAGTGCTTTAAGATTTTCTTTTGAACCTTTGGTTTGAATAGAAGCACGATAGTAATCAAAACTATTGTCTTCACTTATAGGTAAGGTGTCAGCCCAACTTGGTTTATTATATCCAATGCTGGTTTGAGCAATCTTTCTTTTTTCTGTGTTCACTGCGTTACTATCAATAACAAAGTAATCATCTTCAACTTCTCTAACACTGCTTTCAAAATTGTTTCGTATTCCTCCACGTTCAACAATATAACCGTCTGTGGTAGGTGCTCCAGTCCAGCTTGTTGTTCTTCTACCTTCAAGTTTATAGGTATCAAAACTCATTGCAATATCAGGTCTATGCACATCATCATTGAACAGTGTTTTATTTTCTAGTACGAGTACGTGTTCATACTGTACAAAATGCACTGTCATTCTAAGCATTGCAGAACTATCATTGGTAAAGATTTTAGCACCTTCATCATTTCTAGTTGCTTTTAAATTAGAAAGTCCACACTCACGTGTCAACAGTGTTTCTGTTCTATCCTCAACCAATACTGTGTTGTTTGTTGTATACACGCTGTCCACAAACCTATCAAGGCTATCTTTGAACAGCAATTCTTTCTTTCCAAAGGCAAAGTGTACATCATTGATCGCCGCTGAGCTGGCCCACTCTAGCATTTCTCTAATCACAGCATCATATTCAAAAGTTTGTAATCCTTTTGTTTTCATGTACTCAGTTCTGCCAGCTAAAAAGTTTGACAGTTCAGTTAAGTCGTTATAGGTTGTGCCATATGCAACTTCACTAGCATCTTGTTGTGCATCATAGTTGCTGTAAATTGTAACACTTTGACCGCTTTGTGTAATAGTCTTCGTTCCGCCTTGAAGTGATTGAATGTAGTTGAAATATTTGTTGTCTATTTCAAAGCCATCAACTTCATAGCCTGCACTTACTTTCTTAATTTTTACCGCACTAAAATTAAACTTAACTTTTGTTGCACTTTTTTGTAGTACAATACTTAAATCATTGTCCTGCAATACGAATGGTGCTTTTGCACTGTTTCCTAGTGTGCGTACCTTAATAAGATTTTTTGAAGTATAACCTTCAATATTGATAATTGGTTGACTGGTAGTTTTTTGATTTCTTGCATGCAAGTCTATACCAGTTTTATTGTAGGTGTTGTACAACCAAGCCATGGCTTGAAAGCCAGTTGTTTTGTACATTTGATTATATTTTAAATTCACTGTTGCTTCTGCAAAATATCCAGTTGTATCTGTAATTGTTACTCCAGCATTGGTGTAACCATATCCACCAGCTGTAATTTTGATATCAACAATTTTATTGTTTACTACTATAGCTTCAGCTGTGGCACCTGATCCATCACCAGTTATTGTAACAGTAGGTGAGCTACTGTAGGATGATCCTTGATTTGTAACAGAGATTGTATCTATTGTTCCATTTGCTATCATACTTCCGTAAACTGGATCTGTAATTGTTGGTATTCTACGTGTCATTACATTAATGAAAGCTACATCCACACCAGCACTGATTGTATCAAATGCTGATGGATTGTCAAATTCAAGCCAATATGTCAATGGTGCATTTCTTAAACCTGCTTCTACTATTGCAAAATTGTATGCACTGGACTTTTTGAATTCATCTTCAGCTGAAGTGCCATCACCAATCACAAAATCTTTTGTCACGTCACCTGCTGAAACAATGCCAGCAGTAACAATATCTACTAAAGCACCAGCATCATTCACTACACTGCCTATATCTATTTTTACACTGTAAAGTTTAAATCCATTTGGTCTTGGAGCGGCAGGATTTTGTTTTCTTCCTAGCTTGAGATCATTTAACAGTTGTGTACGTTTAGCATCTGAGCCGCCGTTAGCTGTGCTACGCCAATCATAGTAGGTATCCCAGAAAAATGGTTTTTCAAAGTAGCCAAGCATTTCCCATGGAGTGGTATGAGGAGTTTCAGTTCCTGTTAGGTATTTTAATACTTCTGCTTGAGTACCAGGCAACGTTACTCCATTGGCATCAGTTTGATTGCTAAAGTTTGCAACGCCAGTGTTTGCCAGACTTGGATACGCTTTGTTGTTGCTTTCTATCCAATAATCAAACACTGCTCTATAGCCTTTGACCCAGTGTTCTCTATCACCTGCTCCATATTTCTCTTTGATAGCTTCAATGCGTGGATAGAATTCTGTGCTGTTGAACCAATTTTTTGTGTGTGCAAATCCATTATATACTCTGTTTTCAAGTTCTGTGAGTATAGCTGTTTCTAAATGGAATAAATTTTTATCTGGTTCATGTAGATTATCTGTGGTGTCTACTGTGTGTTGAGCACCATCGTGGCATAGCAGAGTAGTGCCAATTCTATTAGGCCGAATTTCTGGTTTGAAGTATAACTTTGAAACTGTCCATGGCACAAAACTGTTGGTCCATCTGCTGTAGTGATCTACAGTGAGAACAGCTGGCACATTATTATTTAAATTAGCTGAAGTATCCAAGGTAAGCTGATTGCCATTTAGAGTATAATCTTTGCCTCTTACTAAAAGTTTTTGAATATATCTAGTCTCTGTACTATCATAGTCTTTCAAATACACATAAACATGATCGTTTGATTTTGTGTGTATTTTGTCATTTGACTCACTGTTTGCAAGTGTAAAAACCTGTGTGGTATCTGAAATTGTAAAGGTTTCAGTTGTAGCATTTGACCAATGACACATTCCAGATGTTGCGTATTTAAAACTGCTATCTTTTCCAATGTTCAACTGTCGCATAGTTTCATTGAACAGTTCTCTAGTAGTGGTAAAATTGTTTGTGTTATGCACCTGTTGAGCTTTGTTGACCAATTGTTTTTTAAATCTATCATAGTCATTCATCATACTTCGTATGTGAGTAATCACATTTTTACTGTCATCTTTGATATAAAAAGGCAGTGCATTGTATGAAGAAGACAGTATAGTACCACCATACTGATGATCTTTACTGCTCAAATAATAGTCGCTGACACCTATACTACTTGCATACTGTCCTGGAAGACTGGTCATTTTGTTTGAAAAGTGATCTCTAAGATCAGCATGTGTGTGTTGTCCAAGATCCTGTCCTAGCGGATTGTTTTTGAAATGCACACCAGTTGACCATTGACTGGTAGATTGCTTGTCTCCAGTTGGCAAATAGCGTAGTTCAATAACATCGCCTTTGGTTAGACCTGTTAGTGTTGTGGTTGTTGCACCTAGTGTGTAGTTTTCAACTCTGGTTCCATTTTTTGTGACTGTGTGAATATGATGTATAACACTGTTGAGATTTCCAGCATAGCCTGTGTCTTCAGGCACTACATAAATCTTTCCACTAGCTCCTGATCCAGCACCAGTTGCCTTGTATAGGAATACAGGATCGTATCCTGAGCTTGCTATGGCTACGCTCAAAGTATCACCGTTGTCTGTCACTGTTACGCCAGGAGCCGCAGTTACACCGTCTAGTTCTTTAACAAAACTTAAATCAGTTTCTGTAGAAATATAATCTTTATTAATTGTAGCAGTTTGTCCAGCATACATGTAGATATCTGGATTCCGTGTAGGGATTTGTTCAATATATATAGGATTGTCTTGATGCTGTTCTCTTACTACCCAATGTCCTTGTGATGAATATTCAAAATACCAAATACTGCTTTCTTTTTTTATGTGATCTGATCCAACAGGAATAGTTACAACACCACTGGTTGGAGCTATTGCAGTTTCACTTGCATAAATTGTCCTATTCAAATTAAATTGTCTTCTGTGAGGACCATAGAGTAATTTTGCATCTGTAGTTGAGTCTGTGCGTTTTGCATAATGATATATACCTCTAATTTCTTTGGGTGTAGAATTCAAATCATAATTGTATCTTTTGCTTTGCAACGGATGTTCAAAAACAAGTTCACTGCTTCCTGCATCAGTTTTATATTGTGCCTTGAAACCTAATTCATTGTCTACTGTGGTTGCAGAATTAATCACGTAATTCATTAATGTACTGCCTTCAAAATCTGAATTAGAATATGTTGTGTCTATTTCTGCTTGATTTTCATCATACAAATCAAACAGTGGTGCTTGACCCTTGCTGAGTTTTTGTTGTGGGAAGTTCCATTGATCATCATGCCAGACTATATCAGCTCCGTTATAATTGTTTGGAAAGTTTGGACCTTGTATGGTATGTATTTTATCATTGAGTGCAGGATTTAATTTTTGTGTTAGTGAAATAGAACTACCAGCACCACTGACCTCAAATATTTTGTTGTCATAGGTTGTGTTACCTGTGCCTATAAAAATTATTCTATCGCCATTCTGTATTCCTGAATCATATACTCGTTGCCAATTTACTGTATCAACCACCAAGTCAGCATCCAATGGATCTTGACCTATGTTTGGAACTTTTGCTTCAAAATACCAACTGCTTGTTCCTACTGTCTTTTTGACAATATCACCAATATTATATTGTGTACTGGCGCTCCATGCTAAAACATTTTGAAGAAGATTATAATTTGCTTGACCAATGATGTCTGTTCCTGTAAATCTTTTTGTCACAAAGTCTACATTAAATTTGTGCAGTGGAAATTTTTCAGTGCCTGAGCCTGGTTGCTTTCCATAGTTGTAAAGAATTATATCTTTTTCAAATTGTAAAATTGGTCTTCTTGCTCGAGTCTCATCGTTGGCTATACTGGTTAATTCAGTGCCTGTAATGGTACATGCACTTACGATAGCATTATAATGATACCATTGATTTTTCCTGCTCCATGCATTTTGATCTAATGAACCAGGTTCCATCAACACGTAGTCTTGTAATCTATTTTCTACTTGTGTGTAATCATATGGGTGACTATCATGGGGATCCATATCAAAGCCACTTGGTTGATGAGGTGAATACAACATTTTTCTACTTAGAATTGTTCTACCTTGTTCATCTTCTAGTTGTAGCAGTTCAATACTTCTTCCTACATTGTTTACAATGTAAGTGTTTGCGTAATAGTTAATATCGCTCATGTTGAAATGTAACACTTCAATTACTGCGTCTGTGGCAGGTGCTGAACTAAATGTTAAAGTTGTGCCAGTGTAAGTGAATCCTGTGGTTTGTCGTGTACCATTAACAATAATAATATTCAATGGATATACTGATTGATTTACAGTTGTTGTAAATGCTGTAGTTGTATTATCTCCTGTAAAGTTTTGTGTGGCATTAGGAGCAAATTTAATTTTAAAGCCATTTAGAAAATCAATAGTTCCTAAATCACTGGTTGCTAAACTGAATCTTGTTTGTCCTACCATTGTGTCTGGATCAAATGGTGCACTTGGTTTAACATTGATGCATGGTAAATCATCTTTGACCCAATAGTAGTTCGTAAAATTCACAAACATATCGTAGTCTATTGGTGGAGAATATGTATAATTAAAGATTGCTGTGTTTGGTTTTGGTCCTGTATATCCAAGCACATTTTTTTGATTGATAAAAAAATCATCAACTGTTGTAATATCAATTATACTATTGTCTGCATCTTTTACAACATAACCTGGTTGTCCGTTGTAGTATCTTTTATCAGTATCTTTGGTTCCAATCAAAAAATCTTTATTGTCATCATACCAACCACCTTTGATTTTGCCAACATAGTTGTCAACAGTTTCAAGATTGCTTTTACTAATCATAGCATCAAGAGTGCTTTGTAAAAACTTTTTATTAACAGGTGTATTGAGATACTGTGGTAGATACTCGTTAGTTTTAACTTTTTCTACTTTTCTAATTTTACCAGGCTGGTTGCCAGGTAATTGACCTTTAACGTTTTTAGTGCTATAGTCTTCAGCCATTAATAACCTCCGTAGCCACCGCCACCAGATCCGCCTCCGCCTCCGCCGGCTCCACCGCCGCCTAGACTTGAACCACCACTGGTAGTACTGTACAATCCTGTTGATGTACCTGTTGAACCTGCACTGTTTATAAAACTACCACTTGAAGTGCTTTGTAAATTACTACGTGTAAGATTTTCAACTATTTCAACTTCGGCAGTAGTTGCACCACTTATAAACAATTCATCACTAGCACTAGTAATTTGAAACAAACTACCAAATGTGCTTTGTGTATCCTGTGGAACGATAACAAAACTTGCAACACTTCCTGCTAGTTGTTGATGTATATATGCACTTAATTCAGTGAAATAAAATGTTTCGCCAAATTCCCATCTAGTTGGGCTAAAATAATCATTGATTGCATTTATCACTTGACTTTTTATTTCTGTATCTGTTAATGTAGTACCTGGTACTTTTACAATCCTAAATGTGGCTTTCAAACTGTTGTCTGCAAAGTCGCCAAACAACACTGTGTATTTTACTGGTCTATAAACTATTGTATCACTTGCACCTTTTTTGCTTTCTAAACTGCCAAATTGCCTACGTAGATCATCAATGCTAGGTTGCAGTGGTTTATTTGAACTTGTTTTTGATGTGCTATTAAGCCAATTTGTAAAATCATTGTGATAGCTGTTGGTAAGCACAAAAAGATCAATTACATTTACACTTGATGGATCTATTCTTTTATCTGTTGTGGCAACATGCTGATATCTAAAATCTAGTGTTGCTCTACCTGATACACTAGTACTACCAGTGGACAAATACCTAGTATAATTATACCCTTCTTCTTTTACTGTTCCAAGATTTATAGTATCGCTTCCAACTATCAAACTGAATGAATCTGGTATGTCTGGCTGATCGCCGTTATCTGGATTGCCCAAACTTAGTTTTACTTTTTTGGGATCATTGAATCCATCTTTTTCTATAAAGTTACCATAAAAGTAGAACACATAATCTTCGCCTAGCCTCGCTATGCTTGATCCTGACTTGTTGTTGACCTTGAGTATTTTTATGTTATCGCGTTTTGGTTTACCAGTAATACTATCAAGTTTTAATCTTTCATTGCTGTTGAAAAATTTTGTACTACCTTCAGTTTCAAATATATACTGCACTGTTCTAGCAATAAATTTTCTCCTAGCTGAACTATAATCTACTCTGATGATCCAGCTTTGATCATTGTTGGTGCTTGAATTACTGCCTGCATTGGTCAAACTCCATTGAGCCACAGCGTTGTTGGTTTTTGTACTGCTTGGAATATTGTTGGTTGTTACAACAATCCATTTGCTGTTCAGCGTGTCATATCTTAAACCAAAACTTTGATTCAAGGCTATCGCTGAGCTTATTGATGCTTTTTCAGTTGCACTAAATCTACTGTTCCACACTGGCCAAACTCTTTTAAGTCGTGCATTGTTTGTAATTTCTTTGTTGAGAACAATACTTCCAAGTCCGCTTTCTGTAATGCCTGTGCTGTTACCATTGGTATCATTAACACCCAAACCATCTACAACAACATTTGTAACTCTAGCCCATACTGTAGACAAATTGCCTACATTGACTTTCAAACTACAACCAGATCCACTTCCTGAATCTGTAATCTGGGCTACTGTAAATTCATCATAGCCTGATCCTGCGGCTGTTACTTGGATACCAGTTACGGCACCGCCGCTCAATGTAGCTGTGGCAGTTGCACCTGTGCCTGCTCCAATTATAGTAACTGTTGGCGAAGTATATCCACTGCCTTGATTTACCACTGCAATACTGCTGATCTCTCCATCTACAAAGTTTTTGTCTGTGCTGGTGTCAACTATGAATTCACACAAACTACCTGTTTTAAAGTATCTCAAATTGCCACTAGAACTGTTGCCAACTCTTTGTACATTGTTTGCAACACCACTGATCAAATAACCAGTGTTTCCGCTTTGATTTTGCCATTTAAAAGCATTTGTTCCATTGCTGGTGGTTGCTTTTGTATAGTTAAAAGTAAGTGGTGAAAATTTTGTATAGTAGAAGTTTATTAGTTCTGCATCACGTAGATAAGGTTCTATGTACTGTTCTATCACACCTAGATTACTGATATTAGTTGGTAGCGTAATTTCACTGCTTTTCAGCTCGCCACTGTTATAAATTATTCCATCACTGCCAAAATGTGTAACATCTTGATAGTTGCCTGTTGGATCAATGTTGTCTGTAAATCTGCTGTGTCCACTGTGTGTTCTATTCAGTGCTTTAATTTTTCTAACATTATTACTTACAGTATATGGAAACACTGTGTAATCTTCAGCACTCACCATTCTATCCTGGGCACTGTATGTTTGTGGTGCATTTAATCTTATATCATCATTGGTTTCAGCACTGCTGGCGGTACCAATGTTTTGTTTAAGTTCTACATCAATGGTTGCAGAATATGTATTTCCATCTGCTCCAGTGTAATTCATATTAATCTGTTGTGTTCCTACATCAACTGTTCTTAGTGTGTAGGTTTCATCTTTGCTTGTTCTGTAAAAAACTCTAATTATTCCGCTGGGTATATTTCCAAAGTTTCCATCACTGAACTTTACGCTAACTTCGTTTTGTGCTCTACTTTCAACACTGTAGATATTTCTGTCAGCGTTGGTAAGTGCGTTGTAGATAACATTTGCTCCAACGATACTGCTTAAACTAGTCCAATTTGTTAGAACTGTTCCTGAGTTGTCTACATTTTGTACCCATACATCAGTGTCGTTAACATCTGCTGTGTTGATATCAATTATCTTATTGATAACCGGACTTGAAATTCCAAAGTCTTCGTTGTTCAATGTGCCTTGCTTGACACCCATAAAAAATCCTGTGTCAACACCACCAATGCCTGTGTTGTTGTTTTTGTAGATGATATCAAATCCTGCCGCTGGATTTGGTGTTGCTTCTTCAACTATGTCGTTTAACTTGTTGTAGTTTAATCCTACTAGTTCAAAGTTACTTGATTCACCGTTTGCTGTAGCACTAAATTTAAAAACAATTTGACCTGCTGTGCTGTTAAGTCTATAAAAATCAATAGTTTCACTGCCAACTGTTTGACTACTACTAGGAGATCCAAACGGATTGCTGGATTGAAAAACTGCATTTATCACAGTTATAAAATTTTCATACTCATCTGCATTTTCAAAATTTACCTTTTGATTGGCTAGATTATTTCCATTCACATCATACACTATTTCGTTTGTTCTTATTCCTGTAATCTTCATTAGTCCAAAAGCTGGCAAGTTTCTTCTAATTTTATAGTTCAAAAGATTACTTTGTCTAATCAAACTTTCACGTCTTGTAGCTGTACCAAAAAAGTTTTCACGTGTAGCATAATCAAGTCTAAATGCAAGACTATGTCCAAAGTATGCTACTAGATCCATAAGTGCTACAAATTCAGAACTCTGTATCCAGTCGTTGTATTCTTCTGGATAAGTTGATTGCACATAGTTTACCATTGCTGTACGAATGGTGTCAAAATCATATGCTTTAAAATTGCTGTTTGCAAAACTTTCATATAGTACTGAAAAATCTTCAGCCGCAAATAAACTGTTCTGTCTAATACCCTGTGCCATTATAGTTGATCTCTTTCATATGCTATGAAAACTTCCTCTTCTGTTCTATCTAAATATTCCAACTTTAATTGAAGTCTTACATCATGTTCGTTGTCAATTACTGCAAATTCAAGTAGATTCCATCTTGGATCTAGTGTAATAATACGTTCTGCATCAGCTTGAATTTCGCCCTTAGTGATATCATCCAACGGTTCAAAAATCATTTCTGGTATAATACTACCAAAATCAGGATCCATCAATCTTTCACCTCTGCGTGTAAAAAAATTGTTTTTAAGATCTTGAATAGCAAGGTCCTTGTCAGTTAAGACTTTTGCTATAAGTGGCTGATCAACCGTGGTATATCCTACAAATCTCATACATTTATTTATGAGCTAAAAAACCGTGGTTTTAAGGATTTGCTCTATAGTACGTTACTACTTCTCTTTGACGCATTTCACTCATATTTGGCAAGAATTTTTGGGTTTCACGATAGTAACTGTGTTCTGCTTGTCTAATCTGATATCCATCGATTAAAAATTCATATTGTCTTCGAGTGACTTGTATTCCTTTGTTACGCATCCAAGTACGTGGTAATGGTTGTCCATAATCGCCTAGTATCATCATGGAGCCAATTTGTCTGCTTATGTTGAAATCTCTACTGTCATATGATATTTTGCTTGCCACTGTTTCCCAGTTTCCAGCTAAAATATCATTCTTTAAATCAAACGAACCTTCAACAATTTGAACTTTGTTTATTTGTCCTGTCACAACAAAAAATAGCACTAGTGCATCATACTGAGATTGAGTAATAGTAAATTTTGCAGGCAATACATTTTTTAAACCTTTTTCAAGTTTCTTTATACCAATTATCCAATCACTGAATGCATCTGCTTCGCTGATACCATAGGTGTAGGTTTTGTTTGTGTCTAAAGTGTTGTAGCCTATAACACCATTTACTGTGTACATTTTGTAAACGTATTTCAAAAGTAATACACTCACCGCTTTCGCACTCAGTTCACGATTTTCTATAGGTTCAATAACTGTAGCATCCAACGAGTCTTTAACAGTAAAATCACTCCATTCTATCAACTTTGCACTAGGATATGATTGTAGTGTTTGTAGTGTTCTTCCAGATCCAGTTGGTGTTGCACTGTAAGTCATTATCTTGGTCCTGCTTTAGATTCTGCTCCGGCGGCTGAACCGGCGGCAAATGTATCACGCCCGCCCCATGGCTCATGTTCTGGCACTCTGCCAGCTATACTTTCTTTAACTCCAGTGTTTCTAGCGAGAGCACCTTTTTCAGGCTTTTCGGCCTTATCTGCTGGTGGTCCATTCCAGTCAATTCTATTTGCAGTAGCACGTAGATTACCACTGCTAAAATTTAGGTTGCCGTTACCGTCTGCACTTATAGTAACATCAGTTGCACTGTGCATTTCAATTTTGCCTGTTGCACTTTCCATTTTTATGCCAGCTTGAATACTTTTAAGGTTGATGCTGTTTGCTTCAACATTGAATGCACCACCTGTTTTAAAATTTATCTGTTCTTCAGCATGCACATTGAAACTGGTTGCACTGTAAACATCAACATGTCCTGCATTGTCAATTTCAATATAAGCACTGCCCACTGCATTGTTGATATAAATTGTTGCGGCCTCATCGTGTAGCAGTATTTGAGCTCCACTGGCTGTACGTATTCTAACACCAGCATCTGTGCCTGCACTACCGCCATCATCCATTACAAAACTATGTCCACTGGCAGTTGTAAATCCAAATGCATTGTTGATGGTATCTCTTCGCATACCACTACTGTTCAATCCTCTAATATAATCACCTGCCAAACCTGCTTCTACTGTGTTTGCAAACCCAGGGTGTACACCTCTAATTTTCTTTTCATAATCTTTATTGTTTGGATTGAGTTCACTAGCAGGTCCTCTATCACCTCTTTCATTTATTTTTGCATGAGCTAGTCCTGGAATACTGTAGTTTCTATCAACGTCATATATGCTACCCATATAAAAACCTTCTTGTTGTTCTTTGATAAAAAACACAAGAACAGTAGCTCCAATTGGAGGTGCTTGCGGAGACATACCATAACTTTTTTGACTGGTTGCATATTTTTTATTGTCAGTGGCAACACTAGCGTCAGTAGTACCACCAAAAGGCGAAGTAGGTATTACAGTAAATGTTCCGGTATGGCCTGCTGGATCAGGCGTGGTTGTAGGTTCATTCATGCTGTCCAATAGTTCAACTGTAAATCTACCATTGTACTGTTGATCGCTGTTGTTGACCACTCTTGCTAGGTACAATCCCTGTTTAGGAAGTTGCTTGTGGCTTGATGGCATATCCATTTTGCCATCAGCATGTCCCATAGTAGTATTTCTAGTTGTCCAATTTTTGCTCATTAATTTATACCTTCATTTTTTGGATCTGATTCAGAGTTCAATCTATTAACTAGTTCATTTGCAATTTTAATTCTGTGTCCAACTTCGTTAGTGCTTGAAGGTGGATCTGTGTAGTCTTTGAATCTTTCATAGTAGTTACCAGCGATGGTGGCTTCTTGTAAATTATTTGCACTCTGCATTTTGTTCCATGCGGCTGATTCACTACCACCACCATTGCCACCACTGCCTTTGAATTCGTGTGCAATATATCTAAGCTGTGTATCAAATGGTATGTCTTTTGTTGGCGTACTAAGAGGCACTCCTGCAAAGTTTTTGAGATTGTCCAGTCTAGTTCTATTCCATTGTGCCAAACCTTCACTGTGCTTGCCTGGTCCGCCATCGTTTCTATTGATGGCATCTGTTCGCAAGGCACTCTCCGCTGTAAGGTTAGCAACCATACCAATGGCTTGATCTCTAGTGAGTCCTTCTTCCATTAGCACATCAACTGCACGTTTTTGTCTTTCATATAAATCTTCTGATACAGGTGGGCCTGTTCCTAGATCTGTAGCACCGTCGCTTGTTTTAGGTTGTTCATCTTTGCCGTCTTTTTCAGTTACAGTTGGTTTGTCTTTGCCATCTGGTAATTCAAACTTTAGATTATCAACCATCTGTTTTACCACTTCTTCTTGTATTTGGGTGTCACGTTTTGCTGTCATAAAAATTTGATATTGCCCACCTCTCATCGAGTGTATTACTGTAAACGTTTGATACACGCCACTGTATAGTGCGTTAAACAATGGTCTGCTTTGTCCGTTGCCATCATAGTTTGTTGGAAAAAACATGCTGAACAAAAAGAAAGGCGGTCCGGTATCGTATGGAAAAGTACTGTCTTCGTGTAATTGAGCACCACCACCGGTATCTTCATAGAAACTTGGTTCTCCTAACCAGTATGGATCTCCTTTTATGCCCAACTCAATATTAAGCAAATGCTTGGTGATCATTTGTCTTTCTCTAACTAGAGTAAGCATTGCAGATAGATCTGTTGTAGTGTTACGTTTGGTTTTAACCGGTAGGTATCTTTCTCTTAGCAGATTTTCTGTAGAAGTTACAACGTCTCCAAGATAGTCAGCACTAATAATTTTTTGTTGTACTTTTGCTTGTCGTAAAGCTGATATTTCATCTCTGTATTTTACAGCATCTGCTTCTGCTTTTTTTAGCTCATTGTATAATTGTTTTTCTTCAAACTCTATTCTTCCAGAACGTTCAAGATCGGTTAATTTTCTTCTAGCTTCTTGAACGGCTTGTTTTGCTTGTTTTTCAGCTAGTAGAAGTGTTTGATAGCTTGCATTTGGTGATAGAGCTTGTTCTCGAGTTACAGCCTCAGTTGTTTTTGCTACTGTATTACGTGGATAGCTGGTAGTACCTTCATAGATAGCTTCTGGTACAATATGCGATTGATCAAGTGTTGCTTCAAATTGTATTACTTCTGTATTCAATCCAGTGTTGAGATAATCGTATCTTTTGTTTAATAGTTGTTTCCTAATCATCAACGCCACTGTAGCTTCTTGCTTTCTTTTATCGTCAAGTAGATCTTTCAAGCGTGATTCTTTGACTTGTATTCTTTCCAATACTTCAATTATTTCATAAGTGATAATCTTAGGATAGTCTTGTCTAGCTTCATCAAATTGATCTTTGAATTCTACATCAGTTTTTATTTTGTAGTACTTGCCTAGATAATCTTTTACTTGAAACTTATTATCATTGTCAATATGAGCACCTGCATCTTTCAGTCTTTCTGCAAACTGTTTTGTATAGTAGACCAATGTTCCTAAAAAATGTTTGATAAGTGTACCAGATTCTAGTACAGTATTTGTTACTTTTTGTTTGTCTGTGCTTTCAATAGCATCTACTACTAAGATCTCCCATTTGCTCCACTCGCCAGGAAATTTAATCACTACTTCATCTTCAGTTTGTGAACCTTTGGTTATTGCCAAATTCCTATGATATCGTGTTAGCTTTGTTTCCAAATCTTTGAGAGCTTCTCCAAGTGTTCCAACATTTCTAAGTGTGATTTCTTCTTTGACGGTTGCAAACTCCTGTTGATTTGCTATTTGACTTGTTGCTCGTGTGGTAAAAAAGTATGTACTACCATCAACACCATGTTTGGTTTGTATGTCCAGCACTACAAGTTTGTAAACCCACACTCCGCCACCTATGTTTGATGGCTGGCTGGTGCTTTTGTTTCTGCCTTTGAATCTTACTTCCAGTGCAAATCCAGCCTTGATAAACTGCGGAATGCCCATTTGTTTTGTTGCTGTAATTGCCGCTGGAAAAAATCCAGCACCATTTGGTTCAGTAATTTGAAATGTAATCTGAGGTGCCACTGTTGAAACTATTTCACTTCCGCCTACAGGAGATGCTACTTCAAGATTATCAATGTGAAAACGTGTAGTAGATCCAGTTTCAGCTACAATAACTCCTCGTTGTTTGTATTGATCTAGTTGTATATCTGGTTTGGTACCAACGTACAAAGTTAGATGATAGGTAGGATTGTCAAAGTTATTGAGGATATTTTCTTGCCATACCTGCTGTGGTAACTCACTGGCTAGTTCATCTTTGTATGCATCTAGTTCTTTGCTTTTTCTATATTCTGACTCACGTATAATTGCATCATTGTAAAAATCATCTGATATTTTTGGTTTTGTAACTTTGTTGTCTTTTCTCAAACCACTTAGATCAAGCTCTTCGTTATCATCTTCTACATCAGCACCTTTATTGATTTCTATTTCACCACCAGTTATGAAATCTGGTATTTCAATAATTTTAACATCATCACCAGGTCTACCGGTAGTGTCAAAAGTGTCATTCATTACATCTATGATATTTTTTGGCATATTACAGCCTCACTGTGCTTGTGCTTGCTTTTTGTTTAGGAACATTTATAATTTTTCCTGAAGTAAAATCTGCTACTGGATCTTTGAGTGTGTCAGGATTGAAGTGCATGAATATCCACCATAGCCTATGATTGCCCAGTAGATCCTGTGCGGCTAGATCTGGTCGTCTATTGTGCTTGGATTCAATGGTAACCTTTTGTATATCACTATTGAATAATTGATTAGCTGGTTCATATAATTCTGTAAATTTAGAATTTGTTTTAGTACCAGCAAGATGACTGTCATTACGATAATAGGTCATTATATAAATCCTCTACCCAATAAACTGCCATTTGCTATAGCATCAATTGTAAAATCTTTTCTTGTAGAAATCAAATCAGGCTGATGTGCTAGTGAAACTGCAATAAACAGTTGTGCTGGCAAATTAGTTCCATCTTCAGACTCAACATAATCTAAATCGCTGTCCAACGTATAATCAACGGATGTTACAACCACTGGAAAATTTTGATAGTTGTTTTTACCATATGCACTAAAAAGCAAAACGGGTGGTGGTGTACCTCTAAATTCATCATTCTCACCATAGTGCATCAAACTTACCACACGTAAAAAATGCAGTGCTCCAATGGTATAATTCATTTCATCAACAGTATTGTTGGTAAACAATGCTGTTAACTGTATGTTTGGCGATGAAGTATTGCTAAAAAATCTAGGTTGATAGTTTGTGTGAGCAAGATCATATGCTCCATAATTTGCTGGTCTTGAATATGTAATAGTAGGATTGTATGGAAAAACCAAACTTTTAGCATCTCCACTTGCTTTCAAATTTTGTCCTGGACCTTGTAGTGGTAAATTGTAACTACCTTTGACTGTTAACCTAGCACGTTTATCAGCTATCATTGTTCAACCTTTTGTTTATAAAATCAAAGACCTTTTGATCAAATTTTCCAAAAAACTGCTGAAACACTTTTTTCTTTGCAGTTTCATCACTGTCACTGCTCATAGCTGATCTAAAGTCACTAGCACTCATGCCACCCATCATTTCAGGTGCAACATAAACATAGGCTGGCACTTCAGTTGTTGGTTGTAGCTCACCATCTTTGTATGGTTTTAGAGATCCGCTGGTGCTTAATCTTCCAGCATCTTTGGCACTGTATACTATGACAACGGCAGTAGATTCTGGTTTTCGTCCTACTAGATTTGGATCTGGTCTGTAAGGATTTGTGTTTACTATCCTATCTGCAGGTATTCCATGCATAGCAGACATGATTGATTTCTTTTCATCAAAGGTAAATGGATCACTGCTGAAATCACCCATAACATGTGCCTTTTGTGCTTTTTGACTGAAGGTTGTAGCGATAAATACATTAGCGGGTCCAAACTTCTCAACCAAATGTTGATAAACCTGTTTGTGTGCAAGATGCATGGGTTGGAATCTACCGCCATAGAAAACTACGACATTGTCTGCTACTGCTTCTGTAATTTCACTAAATCTCATACGAATACCTCTGTTAATTGTATTTAGCCAGGAGAAAAACCGTTGACTTTTGGTTGTAGACACGCTATACTAACACAGAATAGAAAGAGGTTCAATGGCAAAAAGAGTAAATTATCTTAACAATAAAGACTTGCTGGCAGAAATTCACAAAAGCAAACTTAGTTTCTGTTGGTACAACGAAGAAGAAGATGCAGAATATGATGTTATTGTGCAAAGCATGGATGACATCACAGATGAAGCTATAGCAGAAGCCAAGGCCAACAGAGCTAAACGTATGAAAGAACGTATGTACGAACAAGCTATGTTGGAATGGGAAGAAATGAATGGCAAACGCAGTCAAAAACCAAAACAAAATCAGTTTGTTGTAGATCCAGACACTATAGATAAAAATGATTTGGTTGTGCGTATAATGACATTTGAACATATTCCGCTTGAACAACGAAAAAACAAACCAAAAACTGTAGCAGATCATCATTCAAGATGTAACTATCCTCCTTTCAAACATGTAAGACTTAAAAAAGGAGAATGGGAAGAAGTGCTACGCAGTCACTGGGAAGGCGGACTAGGCAACGGACATTTTAGTATAGATCACGGAACAATAACTCCTAAACTAGCAAAAATGTTTATGATGTTGTGTCAACGTTATAGTATGAGAAGTAACTGGCGTGGCTATACCTACGTAGATGAAATGCGTAGTCAAGCACTACTACAGCTATCACAAATTGGTTTGCAGTTTGACGAAAGCAAATCACAGAATCCATTTGCATACTACACAGCCGCCATAACTAATAGCTTTACACGAGTTCTAAATTTGGAAAAACGCAATCAAAACATCAGAGATGACTTGTTGATAGAAGCAGGACAAAATCCTAGCTGGACAAGACAGATTGAACACGAAATGAAAATGAAAGAACTTGACGAGAATACTACAGTTCCTCCAACCAGCAGGTAAATCAAATGCAATTTTTTGACAAGGTCGCTTGTTTCACAGATATTCATTTTGGCAACAAAAACAACAATAGAACCTACAACAATGATTGTGAGGCTTTTGTATTGTGGTTCTGTGAAGAAGCAAAGAAACGTGGTGCTGAAACCTGTATATTCTTAGGCGATTGGCATCACCATAGAGCTACACTGAACACCAGCACATTAAACTATAGTGTGAGCAACGTAGGTTTTCTAGCAGAAACATTTAAAAATGTATACATGATAATGGGCAATCATGATTTATACTATCGTGAAAAACGTGAAATAAACAGCATGCCTTATGCTGGATTGCATCATAATGTACACATGGTTAATGATGCTATGCTTGAAGAAAACGGTGTTGCATTAGTTCCGTGGTTAGTAGGCGATGAATGGAAAAACATGAAGAAGATCAAATCACGTTATGTGTTTGGACATTTTGAGTTGCCCTACTTTAAAATGAATGCTATGGTAGACATGCCTGATCACGGAGAGCTCAAAGCAGATGATTTTGCACATCCTGAATATGTGTTTTCAGGACATTTTCACAAAAGACAAAGCAAAAAGAACGTACACTATTTGGGTTCACCGTTTGGACACAACTATGCAGATGCTTGGGATCACGAACGTGGTGCTATGTTTTTGGAATGGGGAGGCAAGCCTGAGTATGTAGACTATTCTGGACCAAAGTATATTACAATACCATTGAGCCAATTGGTTGATAAACCAGAACAATACTTGGACAGCAATGTTTATGCTCGTGTGGCAATGGATGTAAATGTTAGCTATGAAGAAGCAAACTTTCTCAAAGAAACACTGACAAAAGATTACAACCTACGTGAATTCAGTTTAGTACCAGTCAAACGTGATGATCATGCAATTGATTGGGCTGAAGAGGCAAATATAGAGGTTGAAAGTGTTGACCAAATAGTGTATAATCAATTAAACTTAGTTGACAGCGAGTTTATAGACAAGAAACTACTAACGGATATCTATCAAGGATTAAATGCTTAAATTAAAAACTATCACAATGAAGAACTTCATGAGTGTTGGCAATGTCACTCAGGCTGTTCACATAGATCGCAGTGGCCT
>Ga0160422_10000061_pt1 | contig 54738 bp, 59 predicted proteins | sample Fk160mmetaG_FD_108192 | JGI IMG/M metagenome (GOLD analysis project Ga0160422, IMG submission 108192) | Marine microbial communities from the Central Pacific Ocean - Fk160115 60m metaG | ecosystem: Environmental > Aquatic > Marine > Oceanic > Photic zone | place: The Central Pacific Ocean... | reverse complement strand
GCATTTATTAGGAACGCATGTCTATTGGAAACATGACGTTATGGGGTCTAGAATAGAAATTGAAAACCCTAATGCTAAATCTACGTGTGGTTGCGGAGATACATTTTCAATATAATTACTTTAATATAAAATAACTTGTTAATTTAACTATGGTACAGATTCCGGAAGAAATTATTAGACATATTCTAGAATACAATGTTAATCATAGAATATTATTCAAGCCCACGTTAGAGAGAATTGCCACTGCGGCGGCCTTGATGAAGTATCATGTCATAAATAACGCATGGAATAAAATTATACTAGAAGGCGTAGAACTCCCGTTTCCAGATTTCTTGATGTCGTCAAAGTACATAATTAATTTTAATGAATATGTTAAAGCATTGGATATGTGTAATTGCTGTGAAAGACATAAAACAAACAGGCCAACCCACTTTTATGATTCCGGATGGAACGTTCACACTCCGGCTCCGCCCAGAATGGCGAAACTCAATAAATGCAAATGCAAATGCCCTTGCAGGCATATGTCTCGCATATGTTGTATATCGACCTTGCCCGAATGGGAGCCAATAATTAATTAAAATTGAATATTAAGTTTTTATATTATTCATATTAAACAATGAAGATTCTGTTTATCGTTAATTTAGTTTTGGCTAATGCATACAAACAATTTAACTGGTATTATGATAATCGCATACACAACTTTGGCAACATTGGACTAGGTGGTAAATTTCATGCTTTTATGGCTCCACACACAAGTAAAATAATAGATCGTATTTCCTACAACAACGTTAATATTAGGTTTAGATCAATATTTAATTGCAATCCATATGTTTATGACCGTGATATGAGGATTTTGGATTTCGGTTGTGGTGTAGGTATATCCACTTCTTCTCTAGAATACATGTTTCCAAGAGCAAATATAACAGGTTTGGATTGCTCGGTTTCTATGTTGAACAATTGTCCGAAATACAGAAACATAGAATTCAAAAAAGGATTAGTACATAGAACCGAATATGAAGATGAATCCATAGATTTTATTAATTGTATGTTCCTTTTCCATGAAGTCCCTCGTGAAGGGAGAAAGGAGATATTCGATGAAATAATCCGGATCTTGAAACCGGGTGGGTTGCTCAATATTTTAGACATACGTATGTCATACCAACCCAACGTCTTTATGTTAGCAGGGGAACCGTTCTTAATGGACTATTTGAATAATTTTGAGAATGAAATTGGTAAATTACCCTTTGAAGAACTCGACAAACCAGTATATGATGGCAAACAATTAGATAAGCTATTTGTTAAAATATAAAATTGAAAGTAGAATATTCTTGGTAAATAGAAAGCATTATACAAATATGCGTAAGTCAGAGAATAACCACATGAAAAAACGCCACCAGGCAAAGAACCGCATCTTCAATCCGCATCAACGTAGGATTCCTAAGGAGGTTAATTTTAACAAGTTAGATAAAACTAACCGTGAGAAGACCATTGCGCGCGATCGCCGTAATATTGTTCTAGAACGAGTATTTGACGATGCCGAATAAATAAATTGAACTAGAATAATCTTATAAAATTTTTTTAATTGGATGAATGCAACTAAGTTTGAAAAAGTATTTGTTAAAGATGTTTATAGTAGTATAGCAAACCATTTTGATAAGACAAGGTATCATACGTGGCCAAAGATCCAAGATTTCGTAAATTCTTTGGATACAAATAGTCATATATATGACATAGGGTGTGGAAACGGTAGAAATATGAATATAAGAGAGGATTGTGTTTTTGTTGGATGTGATAATAACGAAGAACTGCTTATTCAGGCAGAGAAAAAGGGAAACAACTGTCAATATGGGGATAACTTGTCGCTTCCATTTTCGGATGGTTGCGCCGACGCAGTATTGTCAATAGCGGTAATACATCACTTCTCGACAATTGATCGAAGAATCAAGGCATTAAGCGAGATTTTTCGGATTCTTAAAGAACCGGGTTTGGCATTAATTTATGTTTGGGCTCATGAACAAAATAAATTCGCTAATTTTAGTAAAAATGCATTAGTCGATTGGAATAACCAAGAAAATGGGGAAATAATTAAAAGATATTACTATTTATTTAGCAACGGCGAATTAGATACATTAATTAAAAATAATTTCAAAAATATAACAATCGTTGAGTCAGGAATTCAATGCAACAATTATTATGTTATTTGTCGTAAAACATAAAATAGCTATAGTATATATTATGTTTTTTCTGAAAGAAACATTGGGCGTAGCAGAAATCGATTGTTATGAACTAAAAAAAGCCAACAATATTAAAATAACCAATTTAAAAGACTTTATAAAAGAAATAAATAAACGTAAAATGGATGATCACCATGCTTCACACTCAAACGATGTTAACCAGTTTCTCCATTTTTTGTCATCATCGCTTTTTATATACTGTTATGCAATTATGAATTCTCAATTATATAAAGCAATTGATTATGCAATTTTATCAATGGTTTTAAGGCAATCAGGACACATTATTTTTGAACCCCCAAGCCACGATAAGCAAAAACTGCAATTAGGGTTTAACACACGAGCTAAAATGTTCGTTTTAGGACTATATTCGCTTACACCGGTAGTTTATCTTATAGAAAACGATTTTCACAAAATACTATTCATAAAAACAATGTTTCTTGTTATAGGACATACAATAGCATTATATAACAATTATGGCTTTATTATAGCCACTGTATGGGTTACCAAGTTTTTCAGCGATCCCTTCACAGATTTAATCGCTTACTATCCTAGTTTATGGCGTATTTTCACTACACCTGATTGGAAAGAAGCTAAAAAAATGCATATAATGAATCATTACCTTAAAAATTGAGTTTGTGAAACATTATAGGCGTCCAAAATCATATCTGATATGCTCTCGTCGCCATAATTTGGATAAATGTTGTTAAATCTATGATTGTGAATAAAATAATAGTAAATTTTTATTCTTGGACCTATAGGTATTCTATAGTATTCTAATACTTTATTAACAATTATCGGATTGTAATCATCTATTCTATCATGAAAATTGTGTGAGGCTATTTCTATGAAATTAGTGAATTCGTTTATGTTTTTGAAAGCAAAAGATTTGATCATAACTATCCATCTGTATCGTATTTTAGCTTTCACTAAACTCATAAACAGATATTTATTAAAAATAGCCGAACATAGTTCTTTTTTTTCAGTATGTTCTCTAGCATATTCATTAATAATGTATAATACATCTTCGTGTAGAAAAGGAAACATTTTCTCCATTATCTTATTAATATAGATATAATAATTGAAATAGTTTTTATTGTAATTAATATTCGAAATCACAATGTCGGCCTTTGTTATAGCACCCATTAAAAAAGCACGCAGTTGTCCTAATCTACTTTATATGTCGGAACCAGTGTCTCCTACGACTATTCAAAAAGAGATCGCTATAGGTACCGCAATGGCTGTAACCAGCGTATTTATTACAGGCGATCACCATCACCTGATCACATTGAATGAAATAAGAAATACTCTTGCAACTGAAACCGTTAATGTTATTACGAATCTCAAATATGAACGTTCACCGCTTTTGGACAGAATATATAGACTTAAAAAACATAAACTCTTTGCATTAGCAATTATGCTGCCTATTTTCATCAGACTTCTTTCATTTATGACATTTCAGCTTATATTTTAAAGCAAACTACTTAAATATAAATAGAAGTTATTAGTTAATGATGTTTAACACACACACATCTACGCTCACAAACAATGTATTTCACGGTCTAGTTTTTTCTTTTGCACTTCTCCACAGTACCGCATTTGTTCCAGAGACCAGGCCAATGTTTCATCGTACTTATCCTGTAAACATGAAGGTTCTTGGAACCACATATGCTCCTACACCTGGTCGTTCGGATTACCTTTCTGGACTACCTAACGATACAACACAGACCGTTACTGAAACAAAGAAGGTGACTGCTGAAATCACGAATGCACCTATCGTAGATACTTCTATCGTGGTACAAGGGGGTTCTCTCCGCACTTGGTCGTACCGTTCTCCGTTAGTGGAACACGTACAAGTAAAGCTTTCGAGTGACGGTCGCCCTCTTGACGCTGATTTAGAGCTTTGGCACGGTCCGGATAATACACCTTGTAAGATGCGTGTATATGTAGAGGACGGACATCTGCGTCCTTTTAGTGCTGTAATTGCTACTCCTCGTGGTCCTAATACTATCGCTATTCGCAACATCGGTCAGATAGAGTTTCCTCTTGGTGCGAATGTAAATGCTAAGGACATAGAACTTCCGTCTGACGAATGTACGTCTTCATGTAGAACTATTCAGGGCGGGGCGCTTCGAACCTATCCGTTTGATGCTTTAGTAAATTCGGTGCAGGTTATGCTAAAGACGGATGGTCGTCCGCTGAATTCAAGAATTGAACTTCTACAGGGTCCAAACAACAACAAGCAGGTAGTAGAGCTCTATACGGAGGACGGATTTACAAGACCGTTTTTCTGCGTTATTGAAACGCCAGGTTCTGGTAACGTTGTTCGCGTGGTTAATACCGCACCAGTAGAATTTCCGATGAGCGCTGCGGTGGTTCCACACGAAGTGGAACAAGAACTTTCGTCTCACAGCACACTAGGCGATGACGTAGTTATTGGTGGCGATTTAGCCTGGTAAGTTATGGTTTATAAAAAGGTATATTTGTTAAAAAATTAAACTCGCCGCCATTCTTAACCACTTCTCCGCCATCTATTCTAATTATTTGCCCGTTAATATAATCTGCCTTGTCGCTTGTTAAAAACATAACCAACTCTCCGATTTCATTTTGAGTAGCCATGCGTTTTCTTGGATTAGTATAATTATTGTAAATTTTAAATAAATTCAATGGATCTAATTTTTTAGCTCCACCTGAATTTTTAATTGGTCCTGGTGCAATACCTAGCAGTCTAATGTTGTGAGAACTCCATTCAACCGTTAAACCACGCATCATATTATCTACACCTGCTTTTGCTACCGACGATGGAATAACTAATGCGGAACCAGTTTCTGCATATGTTGCGCTGACATTCAAAAAAACGCCAGGTTTCTTATTTTCAATCAAATGCTTTCCCATTATATGATAAATATTGAACGAGCCATTTAAAACAATATCGATAATTCGTTTCCATCCATTTTCGGATAATTTGTTAAAAGGACATATAAAATTACCGGCGGCATTATTGATTACTACATCTGGATATATCTGTTTTCTACAGAGTGTATTTTTTATTTCATTTATTTCCTTATATTTGGATACATCGGCTGAAAAATACATATGATCGTATGAATTTATTTGGCATAATCGATTTTGCAGAGAAGCCATTTTAGAAGTATCGCGCGAAATGTTAATTATTCTTCCACCGTTTTTGGCATATTGCATAGCTAGATTGCGACCTAATCCTGAACTCGCACCAGTAATTAAAATCGTTTTATTATGATACATTATAATTATTAATTAATGGGACTTTTTAAAATTGATTTAAAAACAAATCCTTGTTAATGAATTAAATGCCGCCCGATGGACCAGAAAGACCTAGTGATAGAGACATTGCTCGCGAGGAAGCACTTAAAGCAATTGAAATAATTAATAACTTCAACGAGAAATATAGATGTATAGACGCGATCCAAGAACCTATTAACGGTTATGTTTCTAGTTATCGCAACGACATGCTTTCAAAAATTGACGAATTCAAAACAGTTAAAATACAACTGAATATTTTAGAACTGATGATTCCTATTATTTCTAAGGAAGAAGATCAATACATATTTGAACTTCTTATTCAGGCAATTAAAAACGAGATAAATACTATTGAAATAATTAAGGAATATCGTTAATTAAATTAAATATGTATTTATATATAAATGATGAATATCAAAAAAGGCACTCCTATGCATTCTATGTTAATGTTCTTTTTTTTAGCCAACGCCGTATTCTGGGGGCTTTTTCCTCACTCGCAACACTGTAAATTAGCCGCCATGTCAGGCATTAAGAAATGTCCTCCTCATTGGATACATGTTTATGTAGTAGGTTTAGGCTCTTTCATAGCAGCGCTTTACTTACAACAAGGAACAGCCATGCATTAATAATATTAATAATTGAATCAATATTAATATTGTTTAATAGATATAAAGTAAGCAATGGAAGTATGGCCGGCACCTCAAATGCGCAACACAACTCGTATCGTTTGCAAGCTCATAAACACCAGTCTTACAGGTGTATATGATTTGCATGATGATACGACTATAGAAACTATGTTGCATAAGCTTAAACCTCTTATAAAAAATAAGTTCAATATAAACGATTATGAGCTGCAGCGCGACAAAGAAACAATTATTCCGTCAGAATCCACTATTAAAAACATATTCAACAACGATTATGTTGTTATGGTTGTAAAACCTGAATACATGTATTCGTTACCGCAAACCGTTAGGTACACAAGATTGTCTACTGAACGAATTTCTTATTTAATCAAGTTGGATGCTATTAAAAAAATACAAAAATTCTTTAGACGCGTTTACAGTATCGAATGTCCTTGTTGTTACGAGAAATTCTCTTCAGTAACAAAGTTTTACAATTGCGATCATATTATTTGTAATAAATGTTTTAATACTTGGAATCTTAGGAGCGACAGTTGTCCGTGTTGTAGAGAAACTGTTAAAGAAAATTATAGGATAACGGAGCCTACTGTTTTGGAAGATTTCTGGAATATTTTACGAGAAAATACCAATAACAATAACAATAATAATAATAACAATATAGGAGTAGATCTTTTTCCAGAAAATATCAATATAAATACTAATAGAAATATTGAAGTTATGAATATCTCTAACAGAATTATGAACATATTTCCAGAAAGTCATAGCGATAGTGTTATTTATACATATTCAAGTTCGCCAACTATTTTCGATGCTATAAACTCGCCATCAAGCAGTAACTTACTAAGAAATTAGTAGTTTGTTAATATTATTAACCTCCGGTTTATAATCTTGTGAAATAAATACTTTCTTGATCAAATCGTCATCTCTAAACCTAAGAGTATATTTTTGTTGGATTTTACTTCTACCAATACGACCCAATGCTTGAATGGTTTTCTCCTGTGTGAGACCGCCCAAATCCTTGCCTATATAACCATGGCAGAACTGATAATTAGTTCCATAAATATAGTCAGTGGATGCAATTATCATAAATAGTTTCTGTTCTTGTGATAAGAGTTTCATAATTTCAACATAATTTTTATTCTCGTGATTAGCAAAAACACCTATACCCATTAGTAATAAAATCTTCCAAATGTCATCTACGTCGTCCAGTAGAAGGATTTTTTCCACCGTTTCTGACTGAATATCACTTGTAAATATGTCTCCAGTGTATTCATAATCCCATTTCATTGAATGATCTTTTTTGTTTGGAATATAGCATTCGGTTAATTCTATGCTCTTAATAAGACTACGTAGCCTATTAATTTCTTTTTTAAGGACCTTCATTGATTCGTCTATCCGGTCTTCACTTATCTTCTTTTCTTTTTCCTGGTCCTTTTTTGTACCATCATCAAGATCTTTTTCTAATTGCGAAATCTTTTTACTCAATCCGTTATTATAGTCTATATTTTTTTGAATACTACTTATGATTGATGGTGGGATTTTAGCAATTTGCAAGCAGAATTTGGCAATTTTAACAACATCATCTGTCATATATATTGTCGGTCCATCGGTTAACGTACCAGAATCGGCAGTTGTAATATTAATCGTGCTTTTGAACACTGTTTCTGTATCAAGCGATTTAATATCGTCGAATTCTTCTGCAGTAAGCGTCTTTAGGATTTCCAAATACCACAATTTGATATTAGAAACGTTAACGTCGTCTATTGTTTCAAAATAGTTCTCTATTAAAAACCGTTCTTTGATATAATTTTTACTTTTCAGATGCTTGGCGAATTCTACGATACTTTTAATATCAAAATATCGGAGAATGGTAAGATTATTACAACAGTGATCTATGGATTTTTGTAACTCTTCATATGAATTACAAATATTATGTGGTAACTTCACTTTGTTGTCCTTACCTAAAATAGGGATTGTCTTTTTGTAATCATTGCTGGAAATAGTATGTACGGCGGGATTGTCAAACTTGTTTTTAAAATCTTCAATACAGTCTTTGATTTCATACTCTGATGGAAAGGTAGCAGACGAAAGGACCACGTTAGGTATACTGTTAATCTTCCAATTAGTTTTAATGTATTTATGAAGCTCATGATCTTCATAGTCCAAACTAATAGTAGGTTCGTCCCAATACAAAACAATATCTTCTTTGTCGTTGAATTCCAACATATAATTCATCGCAGATGGGTATGATTTAATATCTGAAATGATTATTTCAACCTTCTCCCCAAATGTATTATCCACCTTTTTAATGGTACCATTGCGTTTATCTCTAACACACGACGATACTGCAAAATAATGTAGTTTGATATCTTCGATATCATTGCATCCAAAACAAAAGGCGATCTTCTTCTTTTTCGAAATAGCCGCTTTTGCCAGTGCTAGCCCCACGTGCCTCGCAGCACACACAAATATTACTTTATACTGTTCTGAAATACCAAGTGGACTCATTGTTTTCCCTGTTCCTGTTGGTGCCTTATATAGGATTAATTTAGGACCCTGATTTTTAATGAGAGTAAACAGATGTTTTTGGTGATCATATAGTTGGTAATCCTGATACTTGTACAAATACTCATTCTTCTCAATTATAGTATCCGCATTGTTGACTAAAATATCAATCGGTATATCAACCTTAAACACCTCGAGAATATATTCCACAAAGCTTTTGAAATATTTGTTGGTATTTTTGACATTTAATTTATAAACCATAAGCAATGAATAGTAATAATACATCTTTTTGCTTTTAGATTTGAAAAGCGATTTAACGATATCAATCAGCAAAAACTCATACACTATTTTATTGTTTTCTATTAGTTTATTAAATGATTCTATCCTTATTTCGTCGGCCTTTTTTATCTTCTTTTTAATCTCACAGGTTTCCTGTTTATATTCTAAATTGTATTTTTTGATTATGTTATCAACGGTGGATTTGATAAATTTATCATACAAATAATAATCATAATTAACCGGATCATTTGGATCTAATTTTAAAATATCCAATATAGAATTCAGTTTATTATAATTAATGTTAATATTATGATAACCTTGCGTTATCAAATTAAGTATGTCGATTTCTTCCGCCGCCAGAGGAATTTCTATACTGTTCCATTCAATATAGTTAAGTTTGGTTTGTGAAAACTCCATAATATCTATTTATATTCTAATGAATAGATATTATTTCAATTTTTAATTAGAAGTTTGTTTAAATCACTGCTCGGTTTGTATTTCAATATATCCAAATCATAACTAGTAGTCTTGAAATTATCACTGCCATATATATCCTGCAGCATTAACCACTCGAATAACCCACCACAGTACATATAAGTATTTTTATGCCCTATAGACAATAATTGATTGTATTTCTTGTATATAGTATAATCATTACTGTTTTCGCCATAGACTATAATCACTTTGTTGTCTTTAATGGCTCTTTGTACAACCTCCACTTCTTTATCAATAGGTATAGTATTTTCTATTAAACAAAATTGTCTATTAGCATTTAAAGTGTTAATTAATACATGGTCGTTGCTTTGAACTTTTTTTATGTCGTCAAAATTAACCTTGTTTATACCCTGTTGTGCATTACCCATTAATTTATTTTATATTTTATATTTAAATTAAGCAAATTTAACAATAATATCCACCCTTTCTTTTTTAACACTCTTAACTGCATGAATAGACAATTCTTCACGCTTCTTCCTTGTCTTGTTATCGGTTACCATATTGTTTTTCTTGGAAGTACTGTTTCTGCTATTCATATCTTTTTCTATTGATTCATAATTTTCATCAATATACTCAATTATTTTATTTTCTATCGCCCACTTAAAAAAGTTTAATTGACCGATAGTTGTTTGTATGTGTGTATCTTCTTTGTATGGAATAGTGATCCGGTCCCATCTGCAAAATGGATCAAATCGTTTTTTTGAATAAGCACGTAAATTTAATTTGTAGCTGTCATAAACTTTTATCCGCTTTTCATCAGCTAATTCATATACTATGTATTTTTCTTTAGCGTAATTTGTTACGAACCAATCCACTATCCTAAGCGAAATTTTAGAATCTCCATTAATAACTCTTAGCATGATATCAATTCGGTCGTTTTTGCTGTAAAACTCCTTCAAGTTTTTTAATAATAAATCATTTTGCGTAACATAGCTAGACATTTTATATTTATAAAATCTTATAGTTTTAAGTTTAAATTTAATTTTTAATTATATTAAGTTTTTTAGTAAACAAAAATTTGTTCATATCCATATTTCTTCTTTTAAGATTACAGTCCAAACAGCTTATAACTAAATTACCGAAGTTATGACCCATATCATTATTGATTCTATCCAGCGTCCATTGTTTTTTGTCTTTTATTTCTTTATATACAACACCAACATTACCATTACAATAGTAACATTTCAGTTTGCATTCTACTAACAGTTCAACTACATTACTGTTAGTGACGAAGAATTTTTCCCCATAAATCTTATTTTTGATGTCTTGTTGTTTATAACTCGATAATTTTTCATTTATAAATTTGTTAAACAGTTTTTCGTTCTCATCAACCACATTTAGATACAATTTATTTATTATCTCTATTTGTTTTGTATGTTGCATTATTTCATCGGATATATCATATTTTTTGAAGTCTTTTCTGGTGCTGTCATACTGATCCGGTACTATTTTTTTTATATTACTATTCCCTTGTATGCAAACTTTTTTCATATAATAAATTAAAATAAAATAAATTAAAGATTTGATACCTTATAAAGTATTATGTCTGAAATAGCAGTGGGAATCGATTTAGGCACTACATACTCGTGTGTGGGTGTTTGGCAGAACGACAGGGTAGAAATAATAGCTAATGATCAGGGTAATAGAACAACACCATCATATGTTGCTTTTAATGAAACCGAGCGTTTAATAGGTGATGCGGCCAAAAATCAGGCCGCTATGAATCCGGAGAACACTATTTTTGATGCAAAGCGGTTAATTGGAAGAAAATTTACAGATTCGGTTATCAAAGACGATATTAAGCTTTGGCCTTTCGACGTTTCTCCTGATGGAACAGGTAAACCAATGATCAATGTTAAATATAAACAAGAACTTAAGAGTTTCAGTGCCGAAGAGATTTCTTCTATTATTCTGGTTAAGATGAAAGAGATTGCCGAAGCCTATATAGGTAAACCTGTAAACAATGCCGTGGTTACTGTTCCTGCATACTTTAACGACGCACAAAGACAGGCTACTAAGGATGCCGGTACTATTGCTGGGTTGAATATACTGCGAATCATAAATGAGCCTACTGCTGCGGCTATAGCATATGGTTTAGACAAAAAAGGTGACGAAAGCACTGTATTAATATTCGATTTAGGTGGCGGAACGTTTGATGTTTCTTTATTAACGATAGACGAGGGGATTTTCGAAGTTAAAGCAACTGCTGGTGATACGCATTTAGGCGGAGAAGACTTTGACAATCGTATGGTAGAATATTTTAAACAAGAATTCAAGAAAAAACATAAAAAGGACATAAGCGATAACCAGCGTGCTCTGCGCAGGTTGCGCACGGCGTGTGAGCGGGCTAAACGCACACTATCGTCGTCCACACAAGCCGTAATTGAGATTGATTCTTTACATAGTGGTATTGATTTCAATTCGACAATTACGCGTGCTCGATTTGAGGATATGAATATGGATTATTTTAGAAAATGCATGGCTCCTGTGGAGAAGGTACTGAAGGATGCGAGCATGTCAAAGAGCAAGGTTGATGAGGTAGTTTTGGTTGGAGGTTCTACTCGTATACCCAAAATCCAGGATATGCTTTCAGAGTATTTTAACGGGAAGGAGTTATGCAAGTCCATTAATCCAGATGAAGCAGTGGCTTATGGTGCAACCGTTCAAAGTGCTATATTAAGTGGAAATAACAAATCTGACGCATTAAAAGATCTCCTGTTATTAGATGTTGCACCGCTTTCTTTAGGGTTAGAAACGGCGGGTGGTATAATGACAAAACTTATTGAAAGGAATCATTCTATTCCTTGCAAAAAATCGCAGACGTTTTCGACATATGCAGATAATCAGCCAGGTGTTCAGATACAGGTTTTTGAGGGAGAACGTGCTATGACTAAAGACAATAATAAGTTAGGCGAGTTTATTTTGGATGGTATCCCGCCGATGCCTAGAGGCATGCCACAAATAGAAGTATCTTTCGACATAGATTCTAATGGTATTTTGAATGTTGGAGCAGTGGAGAAATCCACGGGTAAAGAACATAAAATACAGATTACTAACGACAAGGGAAGATTAAGCGACGAAGAAATACAGCGTATGGTGGACGATGCCGAGAAATATAAAATGGAGGATGAGAATAACAAATTAAGGGTAGAGGCCAAGAACAGTTTTGAAAATCTGGTTTATCAAACAAAAGGTATGTTATCTGACGATAAGGTACAGGAGCAATTATCGGATGAAGATAAAGATTTAATCAACGAAAAATCTAGTGAAGCTATTAGTTGGTTAAACAGTAATCAATCGGCAGATAAAACAGAATATGAGGAAAAGGAGCGAGAATTTCAGTCGGTAGTGCATCCTATCGTACAAAAGATGCAAAGTCCAGGTGGAATGCCTGTTCCGCCTATGCCTTCACAGAATAGCGGTGGCTCAGACATGAATGCAGAAGAAGAAGGACCGAAAATCGATGAAATTGATTAAACTGGTGTAGGACCGCATGTTGGCGATAAAGTTACGCTAGACACACTTCAACTTCTTCTTTTTCTTCTTCTACTGTTATATGGTGTAGGAATGCGGTGACGAATGCGGCGACTGCGTTTTTCTTGAGCTCGTGGTCTGCGTGGAGAGCGGCGTCTGCGTGGAGAGCGAGGGCTGGTACTATTACCGAAAGACACCCGTTTAGCTTTAGGTTTCCCCTTTTTCTTTTTTGTTCCGCACGCAGTTGCAGGACGGGCGCACGCAGTTGCAGGACGGCGGCACACAATTTGTGGACGAGGATAAAATCCATCATCAATCCACCCTAATTGTGCTTCTTGCATATCGAGCACAGCATTATCAATTATAAGTGCGGTTTTATCTCTTTTTTCGCGTGGCGCTTGTCTAATTCGTTCTCTCCGCACTTCTTCATAAGTAGGGTTTCTAAACGATACGCCCTCGTCGTATTCTCTTAGAGAGGGTGCCCATCCAAACATTCGTGTTAACCTCGAGTCCGGTGTGGTACGACCCTGTAAACGACCGGGAAACTTTCTTGAGATACGAGTAGGAATACCATGTCTGTCTACGATTAATGGGGCTTCTGATTGCTGTCGTGTGATCCGCGATGGTGGTGGTGACGGTGGTGGTGACGGTGGTGGTGACGGTGGTTTTTGTGTTTGTCGTCTACGTTGAAACGGCATGGCCCAAGCAGTACTCGGGCGGCCTTGGCTTTGACGACGTCCGTCTTGCCCTGCTACCCGACGGGTTATCCGTTCCTGAGTATCTGTGCTCACATTCGATGGCGGACTCGGATATTCAGCAGGTATAGGGTCGAAACTTAGCTCAACCGAAGAGTTTATACTCATATATATATATATATATATAGATAATAAGTAAAAAGGAGTTAAATTCAATAACATATATATATATATATGACCGATGAGTGCATTGAACTTAAAAACATAAAATATAAAACAATGCTTTTAAGTCCTTATACTGTAGACAATAAAACGAAACAAAATATAGATAATTTGGATGATTTAATAAAACAGGACAAATTGAGCGTGGAGAAGCTTCCTTGGAGTAAGTTAAACAAAACGATGAAGTTAGGTAAATTAAATAAATTTGCCGACGAATATTCTAATGAGCACAAAATGAACGAAAAAGAAACCGCCGATTTAAAAACATTACTCCACGATAGTTTAACTAAAAAACTGTTGCAAAAAGCGAAGGATGTGGTTTATGATAAAAACGATGGAAGTATAAAAAATATACCAAGTCTACAATTTAGTAAAGCTTCTAGAAAACATACAATTAAGAACACAGAGAGAAAGGTATCACATCTAAAGTCTTTAGCCCCCAAAAAAACCGTTAAGAACAAGAGTGATACAAATAAAAAAAAAGAGTCGCCTAAATAATAAATTGATAATAATAAAAAGACAATGTTATAATATAATAGATGTTAAATTATAACATAGATCTTATTAACTTAATTAAAAGTTGGATTATTGATTATGTTAATAAGAACATGATAGATTTTTACAAAAAATCATTCCACGATAAAATGGAGAATGAATTAAAAGCTATATTTGACGTAGAAAGTTTGTATGACAAAGACAAAAAATATTTCACAAAACACATTAAAAAAGCTGTAAAGAGCTATTACAAAGAACATATGCCATATAGATCATATATCAACAATAAAGTTTCGCATAATCCTAGTATTGATAAAATTAAATTAAAAATAGATTTAATAAGAAATAAGCCACAACCCGAACAACGAACAGAGGCATGGTATAGGTTCCGCTATGATTTAATTACCGCAAGTAATGCATCAAAATGTTTAGGGTCGCAATCACAAAAAAATAACATAATATGTGAAAAGTGTGCGGATTTCACAATGAAAAGTGATACACAAGTAAATCATGAAAGTCCAATGCATTGGGGTGTTAAATATGAGCCTTTGTCGGTTCTTTACTATGAGTATACATATAATCTTAAAGTCGAGGATTTTGGTTGTATACAACACGACAAATATAAATTTTTAGGGGCATCACCAGATGGCATAGTTGTCGACCCAAGCTCTAACATGTATGGTAGAATGCTTGAAATTAAAAATCCTAAATCCAGATATATAGATGGTATACCTAAAGACGAGTATTGGGTACAAATGCAGCTACAAATGGAAGTTTGTGATTTAAATTATTGTGATTTCTTGGAAACAAAGTTTATTGAGTATGATAATGCTGTGGAATATTATGATGACGGGACATTCAATAAGGCTAGTGATGGAAGTTATAAAGGAATTATTTTGCATTTCATGAAAAATGGTAAATCGCATTATTTTTATCCCCGCTTTGATATATCCCAAAGCGAATATGATAAATGGGAGGACGAAATAATTATGAGTAAAGAGTTGGAGGGTTATGAATGGGTGGCATATGTATATTGGAAGTTAGAAAAAGTGAGTTGCGTTGTAGTATTGAGGAATAAGCGATGGTTTGAGAAAGCTATATTAGAGATTGAAAAAATCTGGGATATCGTCGAGAGAGAGCGAATAGATAAATCATGGCATAGAAGAGTAGCAAAAAAACAGGTTAAAAAGCCTTCAGTCCCTAAACCACCCCCTTCACAAATATTTCATATTGACATATAATATATGAAGGTACCTATATACTGTTTTATAACAGCTTGGATTTTTTTAATACAAGGTATCATTTTATATTTATACATACCTTCAACATTAACCCTAGTTCATGTAATACTTGGTGTAACCTCTGTGCTTCATCATTCGCGAAGGGTAAAATGGTACTATTATGATAAAATAAAGATACTCGATCATGTTGCCATGTATGCCTATATTTATTTGCTTTCAAAATATTTTGGCTACGATATAGCCTTATTTGCTCTTTTTACGGTAATATTAGGAAACTTTGTGTTGTACTTAATAAATACAACAAAAAATTATAGATTAATGTCTATTATAAACTGTGGTTTACACGTATATTTAATCGTGATAACACCTAAATTATACCAACTAATTTAGTCTTTATTAACAATAGATGTAGGTAAAGACATAGTCTGTGATTTAGATACCGGTTTAGGCATAGCTCCTAATGGTTTATACCCTAATAAACATAAAACTGTTCCAACACTTAGTATGCCCATAACGGCAAGCGCTATTTTGTTGTGTTTTTTAGTATTTAACATATATAATACTAATTATATTATATTTTTAATTGATTTAAAATTTGTACTATTTAATAATATAATGATAGACGATGACATGCACGTAATTAAACGAGATGGTAAAAAAGAGGCTATATCGTTTGATAAAATTCTAAAAAGAGTTAAACAATTGGGTGAAGAAGCTGGAATTAATCTTAATTACACATCTTTAGTGATGAGAATAATCGAGCAGTTGTATGATGGTATAGAGACTAAGAAAATAGACGAACTAACAGCGCAACACTGTGCTAGTCAGACAACTGTTCATCCGGATTATGGTTTATTGGCTAGTAGAATTGCGATTTCGAACAACAATAAGAACACGCTAGACAGCTTCTCTAAAACTATGGAATTATTATACAATTATTTCGACGAAAAAACCAACAAATTAAAGCCTTTATTGGCGGAAGATTTTTACAGTAACATTAAGAAACATGGTTCAAAATATGATGAGATGATAGATTATTCGAGAGATTATGTAATAGATTACTTTGGATTCAAGACCTTAGAAAGGGCTTATTTAATGAGTATTAATAAAAAGATTGTTGAAAGACCCCAGCATATGTGGATGAGGGTATCTATATGCTTACATGGAGATAATTTATTGGCGGTAAAAGAAACATATGATTTAATGTCACAAAAATACATAACACATGCTACTCCTACTCTATTTAATGCGGGTACACCTAGGCCGCAGTTAAGTTCCTGTTATTTAATTGGTATGGAAGAAGACAGTATTGAAGGTATTTACAATACCTTAAAGGATTGTGCTCTAATATCAAAATATGCGGGTGGAATAGGATTACACATACACAATATTCGTGCAACGGGTTCGCATATTCATGGAACAAATGGTACCAGTAGTGGAATAGTGCCTATGTTAAGAAATTTCAATGAGACGGCCAGATATGTTGATCAAGGTGGTTCAAAACGCAATGGTTCATTTGCCATATATTTATCGCCTGATCATGGTGATATTGAGGATTGGTTAGATTTAAAGAAAAATACTGGCGATGAGAATGCAAGAGCGCGTGATTTATTTTATGGATTATGGATACCTGATTTGTTTATGGAAAGAATAAAGGCAGATGGTTCGTGGTCGTTGTTTTGCCCAAACACATGTCCAAAGTTAAGCGATTTGTATGGCGACGAATATAAAGCGTATTATGAGGAGTGCGAGAAGTCGGGTAAGGCGATAAAAACAATGAAGGCGAGAGATCTGTGGTTTAAGATATTGGATGCACAAATGGAAACCGGAACCCCTTATATTTTATATAAGGATGCGGCAAATAAGAAATCTAATCAGCAAAATGTAGGTACTATTAAGAGTTCAAATTTATGCGTTGAGATTATAGAGTACAGTGATAAAAATGAAACGGCAGTATGTAATTTAGCGAGTATTGCGTTATCTATGTTTGTAAATATAGATAAAAGTTTTGACTATGAGAAACTGCATAATGTAGTCAAAGTTGTTACAAGAAATTTAAATAGTATTATAGATATTAACTATTATCCTACCGAGAAAACTAAAAGAAGCAATATGAGACACAGGCCTATTGGTATAGGCGTTCAAGGGTTGGCGGATGCATTTATTTTGATGGATATTCCTTATCATAGTGAAGAAGCTAAGAAAATTAACAAGGACATTTTCGAAACCATATACCATGGTGCGATGGAGGAGAGTATCGAATTGGCGAAAAAGAATGGTAAATATGAAACATTTGATGGTTCGCCGTTATCTGCTGGTAAATTTCAATTTGATTTATGGAATGTCAAACCATCTGATAGATATGATTGGAAAAAACTGAAGAAGGATGTTATGAAACATGGAGTTAGGAATTCACTATTGGTTGCTCCTATGCCAACAGCATCTACGTCGCAAATATTGGGAAACAACGAATGTTTCGAACCCTTTACGAGTAATATTTACACTCGCAGAACTTTAGCGGGTGAGTTTATTATAATAAACAAACATTTGATTAGAGAATTAATCGAATTAGGTGTTTGGTCTGAAGACGTTAAGCAAAACATCATAGAAAATAAAGGAAGTATTCAACAATTAGAGGGTCTTTCAAAACACATAAAGGATAAATACAAAATTGTGTGGGAAATTCCAATGAAACACCTAATAGATATGTCACGAGACAGAGGCGCCTTTGTATGCCAAAGTCAAAGTCTTAATTTATGGGTAGAGGAACCCAATTATAAGGTTTTAACATCCATGCATTTTTATAGCTGGGAGCAAGGTTTAAAGTCAGGAATTTATTATCTCAGGAGAAAACCTCGTCACCAACCACAACAGTTCACTATTCAACCAAAGAATACTAGTTCGCAACAACAGGACGAACCATGTGAAATGTGTTCGGCCTAAGTGATATATTAAATTTTAAGTTAAGTTAATTAAAATTTAAAATTTAATAATTAAATATTTATATGATTGTAATTATTGATGGTATTATTTATGATTTAACAAATTTTGACCATCCTGGTGGGAATGATATCATTGAATTATTTACACAACATCAGAGCGATTTAACAATGGCATTTGTATCTAATCATAGTAGAATATTTCCACATAGAAAGTTCCAATCTTATAGGGCATTGAATTACGATAAAGATTTTGTAGATAATACGATCAAGAGTTCCATAGAAACATACAAAGATTATTTGGAATTAATACAGAATGTAAAGGATGCAAAAATAACACCTAGTCCAAGTAACCTATATTGGTGTAAATTGGTTCTATTATTGTTTTTTAATATATATCTTAATTATCGCCTTCATTTTATCAATTGGTCCTTTAAGGTGGCTTTGATATTAGGATATATCAATGCTTTAATAGGCCTAAATGTACAACATGACGCAAATCATGGTTCATTATCTAATAATAAAACGATAAATAAGGTCTTTGGTTTGTCGCAGAATCTTATAGGTGGTAGTAGAAAGGCATGGATTATCCAACATATGGTAAAACATCACGTTCATACTAATGTTTTAGGAAAAGATCCAGATACCGATGGATTGGATGTAGTTAGAATACATAAAGAATCGAACAGATATTGGTTTCATAGATTTCAATATATTTATACGCTATTGGGGTTACCTTTGTTTTCTTATCAAATACTTATTATCGAAACATATGAGTGTATTAAAAACCAATATATATTAGATTTGATAAGTAAGTGTGCATTCATTTATTTAAATATAGTAAAACCTTTTGATGGGACAATTGTAGGATTTGTCAAAACACAGATACCAATAATGTTAACTGGAGCCTATCTTTCGCTGTTTTTCTTATTGAGCCATAACTATAAAGGCGTTCCAGATGGTAATAATAATAAGAATGGTACATTTATGGAAAATCAGATAACAAATTCCTGTAATTTTAAATCAGACATACTTACACAAGTTAATGGTGGATTAAATTATCAAATAGAACATCATTTATTTCCAAGATACAATCATATGAAATATAAAGATTTATCTGTAGTGGTTAAGAAGGTCGCCTTGAAATATGGTTATGAATATAACGAATTTTCTTGTTTTTATGAGAATTTTAAAAGTACAATATCATATCTTTTTATTTTAGGTAATAAATAATATTGGTTATATATAACCATGTTTTTCAGATTAGTAAAACTGGCTTTTTTAATCACCATTCAATCTTTTTCTCTAGAAAAACCTATGTGTAGAAGAAGATTGATGAATTCTGCAACCATGTTCACGACAGGATTAGCTGTTCCTTTGAATACTAAGGCCGAAAGCGAATCAGTAATTGCAAAAAGCGATTTCTTAGAACCGCTTTCAGTTTATATGTACGGACAAGTAACCGACGAATCTTGTATGCAGCTAACTATGGTATTGCATGATTTAGATAAAAAAGCCCAACAACAAAGAGTTATATATCCGGATTTAAAACCTAAAATCGAATTACACATACAAAGTGGTGGTGGTGCCTTAATGCCCACATTCTACGTTTGCGATACGATTAAATTAATCGAAACCCCAGTACACGTATACGTAGATGGATTTGCTGCTTCGGCTGCATCATTAATGTCTGTATGTGGTAATAAGCGATATATGACTAAAAATTCCGCAATGCTAGTACATCAATTAACTGGTGCTACATCAGGAAAATTCAACGAAATTAAAGACGAAATGACTAACCTCAACTTTTTTATGAATAAAGTTAAAAACATTTATTTAGAAAACACAAAGTTAAATTCTTCTGTTTTGGAAGATTTATTATCGAGCGACATATGGCTAGATGCCCAAACGTGTTTAGAGTATGGTTTAGTAGATGAAATTATATAACATATATATATATGTCTGGTTTTACTCCAAGAACAAGACCTCACAGCATTATTATTCCTCGTGATAGGTTACATGCAGGAATAGTTTTATATAGTGATTTACAAAAATGCAATAAGCGTGTAGCTAAGTTAACCGAAGAATTAATGAAAAAAGAAGCAATTGAACAGGAATTGTATAATAGTCCTTTTGCTGCGTCTTGGGGCGTAGTAAGAAGTCCTGGAACTAGAAGTCATGGAACAAGAGGTCGCGGAACTAGACGTGGTAAAAAAAGAAAATTGCGTAGATTTGTTCGTAGAAGTAGACGACCGAAAAAGAAAAAGATGCGTAGAACCAGAAGAAAGAATTAAACCAAATATAATCCCGATAATATTAATCCTATTCCTGCCATTTTCTTCATACCAACCTCTTCTTTATAAATAAGGTTACTGAGAACAGTGGTTAATATAATAGGAATAGCATAAGTGTAGGTTACATTTTTGGTTAAACTTTTGCATTTAGTGGTGGATAAAACAAAAAAACAGGTACCAGTACAAGCTACTAAGAATCCAGTAAGCAAATATTTTACAGCATTAAATTTGTCATCTTTTTTATAATATATACCAGATTTTTTATATAAAATAGGTGAAATAGACCAAAGTATGGAAACAACAAACAAATAAATCAAACAGTAATCCATCATACTATACTATAATATACTATAGACAATTTTTTTTATACAAAGCATTAAAATTGCTGTTTACCTTGCAAAGATCTTTATGGTGTTCTAAAAAGTAGTAGCACCTTAGGCAAACAATAACGTCATTAAAAGCATTATGTAAATTTTTTGGTTCTTTATCAAATAATTTACTGTGGGTCTCTTTTAACGAAGGAAACTTAGTAAAGGTACCACCGTTCTTACTTTTTGCTTTTATATTGCAAATATCTTTTGAATTAGCCATGGTACAGTATTTTTCTTTGGATAATAAATCGTCTACGGATACCTTACTTCTCAATGAAGCAGTTAGTACCATGTCCACATCAAAATCCATGTTATGTGCTACTATTAAATCACACGTTTCTATCGCTGTTTTAAAAACTTTCAGAACGTCTTTAATATCGAATCCAGATTTTTGACTTATACCATTTGTGATGCCGTGAATGCTAGAAGTTTCTTCGCTAATAGTAACGTCTTCAGGAAGTTTAATAATAGCATTGTATGTTGTAACAATTTTATTTTCAGTAGTATCATAAATAATGTAACTTAGTTGTACTATATAAGGCCAGTCTTTAAAATTGCTTTCGTTAGGAGAAACCCTAAATAACGGTAATCCTGTGGTTTCGGTATCAAAAACTAAAACTTTCATATATCAATAATTAATTAGTAATATTTCTATATCAATTTATTATTGTAAATTAAAACGTTTTTGTTATTACATATGCCATAACTGGTTCTATGCATATCGGTTATTCCATATTTTTCTATTCCATCAATATGTTTTTTTGTTCCATAACCCTTGTTGCTTTTCAAACCATAATATTCATCTAAAATAGGATATTTTTCACATAATTCAATAATGTACATATCTCTTTCGTATTTCGCCAATATAGATGCGGCAGCAATCGAACTATAGGTATTATCGCCACTCTTAATACAGTGATAATCACATGGTACTATCTCGTCGTTGTAATAATTAATAAATGGTTTAAAATCGTTTCCATCCACAAGTAATGTTGCTTTAGGTACACTCAATTGTTCGATTACTTTTCTGGCCGAATTATGCATGGACATTAAGACGGACTGTCGTATATTAATTTTATCAATAGTATGATTGTCTTGAAAATCAACACTCCATGCTATGGCGTTTTCTTTTATATACTCAGATAGTTCACGCATCTTTTTTAAAGATTTAATTTTTTTGCTATCACACATAAGTTCATGTTTAAAACTGTTATCCTTAGGTAAAACAACGCCGCTGGTATAAACTCTTCCGAACAGTGGTCCACGACCAGCTTCATCTATTCCAATTTCATAATTATCATCATCGATATAACAACTTTTCAATGTAACCTTATTCTTATTCATTAATATAAATTAATCAATAATAATAATTTCAATTATTTAAATTTTTTCCATGTATAATTTATAGTGATGTTCGACAATAAAAAAATGTGTTTACTTATGATGTTTTTATTATTAGTACTTGCTACTATGTTCTTTAATAAAACAAGTATTGAAGGACACGAAGATTTAAAGTACGATCCTGACGACGCAGGACAACCACATAAGGATTGTAACATATCATCGGTCCAAATTACCCCCGGTTTTGAGGACCTTTATATGTTGAAATCCGAAGCGTGGCCTGCCGTTTCAACCATTAAAGCGGTTGAAGTAGAAAAAGAAACCAGCGACGAATTAGTCGACGGAAAATGTCCTCCTTGCCCACCTTGTGCAAGATGCCCAGAACCTTCATTTGAATGCAAAAAAGTACCTAACTACAATGTGGATAATAATCACGTACCAAGACCTATCTTAAACGACTTTAGCCAATTTGGAAGCTAATCTAACCGCTTTTTAATACATTTTTTATCAACTTCAAATGTATTACATTTATCTTCCTGTGGAACGATCTTAAGAACACATTTAGCTTTCTTACCAACTAATGGTTCAGTACATCCCTTTTCCTTAGTTCGTTTAAAAGTCTTGTTTTGTTTGAATATTTTCTTGCTAACATCGTCTTTAGTACATCTCGATCTGAAATGTTCATATCGTTCTCTAACATCTTCATATGATAGTCCGGATTTTTTTCCTAACATATTGTTCACTAACTCGTGTAAATCATACACATACTTAGAAAACGATTTGCGATCTTTTAAATCACATTCCCTAAGAGGAAGAGTGTTAAAGTTTTTAACTAAATTAATTCTACAATATTTACAAGGTAAAACATTCTTTAAATTAAGAATTAAATTCCGATAATTTTTCTTATCGTCGCATGTAGGTTTAATTGGGTAATTAAAACTCATTGTATGTAGTATATGCCAATAACTTGGTCCCCAAATTGATGTAACCATTCCGTCGCCGCTATTGAACTCCTTCTTTTTGAACGTATACCGTTTGTTTCTTTTTTTTTGTGTTTTCATTACCTAATATAGAACTAGATTTTAATTTTATTCTATAGTTTAATATTGTGCTCTAAATACAGGATTAATTTATAGATTTCGAAATCTGAACTGCATTCATTCAAATCTATATTTATAAGAGTATTATTGTGTGTTCTTACTATCATTGTTAGGTATATAATAGATTCGTTTAAGTAAATTTATTATATTGTCATTATATTATAATGAAATTACCATCTATATTAAAACCTAAAGGTTTATACACTTCAGTGACTAAAGGTAAAAAAAATATGGGATTAATGTTAGTAGCTTTTGTTGTTGCTGTAGGCGTTGCGATGTTTGCATACAAAAAATATGGGGTACCAAAGATTAAAAAAGTTAAGGGAGATGTCGCACATGATTCCAACAAAGAAATAATCAGTGCTGAACAAAAGGCGACTATTTACTATTTCTACACGGACTGGTGCCCTTACTGTAAAAAAGCACGCCCCGAATGGAATAAATTCAAATCTATGTATGAAAACAAAACAATTAAAGGACATAAATTAGAATTTGTAGAAGTTGACTGCGACAAAGACGAAGCCACGGCTGCACAATTCAAAGTAGAATCATACCCAACTATCAAATTAGTTAAAGGTGGTTCTATTATTGAATACGATGCGAAACCAAAATTCGAAACATTAAAGGTATTTGTAGAATCTTCACTCTAAATTTTTAATAAATTCATCTGCTAGATTGTAACCCATTGATATTTGTTCTTCTCTAAATTCGATATTGTTAGCGAAGTTTTCCCACAAACCAACGTCTGTGGTTTCAAAGGCCGTTTTGATTAATAAACTAAAAGGAATTATTTCTTGTGTATCATCGGTCATATTTTTACTAATTAAATCACCCATTATCTTGCATAAATATGTTGGAAAATTGTCTTTTTCAACATCTTTATACTCAAAAGCGTGTTCTCCTTTAACTCTTATACCCAATATCTCTTCTTTTGAACACTTGCTAGAATTCAAACACGAATTAATAGGATAATTATTTAAGAAACCCCCGTCTATATAATAGTCGTCGGCATATAAGATTGGTCCGAAAACAGGTGGAATCGAGCAACTGGCTAATGATGCTAAATAAACTGGCATATCAGGCGTATTTTCATATGAAAATTCAAACAATGTGTAATCAGTAAGTTTTATTGAATAAAAATGTAACTTAACACCGGTTAATTCATAGAAATTCTTGAAGGTAATATCTGTATCTATATCTTTTGATTTATAAAAAATATCCAATATTTCCTTCGCAAATGCATGATTAATAAGACCCTTATTTTCATTCAAACTCAAAACATCATTAGTATTTTGTAAAAAACTTTTGCTCCAATTTTTATTTATCAAATAATCTTCTATATCTTTTAAATCAGCGTCAATGGATAACAATATTCCCAGTATTGTTCCTATTGACGTGGCGTATATACCTTCAATATTTTTAAGATCTACGAAATTTTCCAAGAATTTTTTAATTGCACCAAATTGAGATAATCCATTAGGTCCACCACCTGAAAAAACCAAATATTTAATGGTCATTATATTAGTATGTTAATTATATTTAAATAAAATATAAAATTATTATAATGAACAGTAATCTATTATTCAATCCAGAATTTGATACAAAAATAAACATAGACGACCTTTACGAAACCATTAAAAAAACGGATTATAACACTCTAAGATCTTACAATAAAATCTTAGAGCGAATCCATAAACGAATCAAAATAACTGCCAAACAAAAGAACAATGATCAATGTTGTTGGTTTGTTGTTCCCGAAATAATTTTAGGTATTCCTAAATACGACGTAGGTTCTTGTATAGCTTATTTAATAGATAAACTAAAGGACAATGAGTTTAAAATAAAGTATACGCATCCTAATTTATTATTTATTTCTTGGAATCATTGGATCCCTGATTATGTTAGAATAAAAATTAAAAAAGATACAGGAGTGGAAATTAGCGGTTCGGGTGACGTCCTTAGGAAAAATGAAGATGATAATAATACACTCTTATTAACAAATAAGAGTGAATCAAATATACTTACCAAAGAATACAAATCTATAAATAGTTATACTCCAACTGGTAATCTAGTCTACAACAATGATCTTCTTGAAAAAATAAAAAACAAATTATAGACTAATTTAGAACATGCCCATGCCTAACATGCCACTGCGTTTGGCGATGGCGCGGCGGCTCTTTACCGAGCGGCCTTTGCCTTTGCGGCAGTACGAGCGTTTGCGGCCCGACGCGTATTTGCATCCGGCTGTTCCGCGGCAAGCGGCGGGGCCCTTGCCTTTGCAGTGCGAGCTCTTCGAGTGGCGTCTGTACGATCTGCGGCGCGAAGCGATTGAACGGGATCTACGTCTTGTAACAGCCATTATAATATAATGCTAGAAAAAAAAATTTCCCTAAATAAATCTAACGCAGATATTCTAATTTTTTAATTTCATATATTTCATTATATGTTTTGAAACAATTTTCTATGTTTTCTTTGTCTTTATTATATTCCGCATACATTTTGATTAATATACTTTTTGTATCTACTATATAATTATTTAAAACAGTAGATGTTAATAAATCACCATCTATATTTAGAATTTCATTAAATACAGTAACCAATTCTAGCTTATTTTTGTTTATATTATCAACCATACTCTTAATTGCATCTGAATACTTTTTTAACACTAGTTCTTGGATACTACTTGTCATAGAAATCCTAGTATTACTAAAGCCGTTCAATGAACAGTCCAACAAACTAATATCACCAAATTTACTGGGAGGGTCTTCTTTACCTGCAAAACTTTTATAAAAAAAATTTAAATCATTTGCATAATTGATTAGATTTTTCTTACTAATAGAAGTAAATTTATCTTGTGATGAGTCATATACGTCATAATATATAGATTCGGATTCTAAAATAAATCTATCACATGCAGAAGTTCTCGGATTTATGGTTCTAACTATAGTACTTAGTAGATTCAAAAGCTTAACATAATATTTAGCTATTTCGTGATGGAATTTATCGTCCTCATATTCGTGATCCAATCTTATTTTTATTTCTTCCAATTGGTGAGCATCGAGTTTTTTAAGTATATTTAAAATATCACAAAATATGGTACTACAATATTTATAATCTAATATTGAATCTTGAATTGAAAACTGTATTACGACAATATCTAATTCGCTAAAAAAATCATCGCTTTTAAGATTCATACATTATATAATAAATTGAATTAAAACTATATTAATATGTTATTTATTTAATGGATTATACAAAAAAAGTAAAAAGACCTAATAACAAGAAAGATTTATGGTCGTTATTTGATAAAGAAATGAATAATACTCAAGACTTAGAATGTGTATATAGTTCTAGTTCAAGAGATTATTGTGATTTATGCAGTTGTGCTGTTAAATTATCAGATGAAGGTTTCAAAATATGTAGTAACGATAAGTGTGGGATAATATACAAGGATACGTTAGACAATAGCGCTGAATGGAGGTATTATGGAGCGGATGACACCAACGGTAAAGATCCTACGCGATGCGGTATACCTATTAACCCGCTTTTAGTGGAATCATCGTATGGTTGCAAAGTAATGTGCGAATCCAGTTCTACATATGAAATGAGAAAAATAAGGCGGTATACTGAATGGCAGTCTATGCCATATAGGGAAAAATCCCAGTATGACGAATTTCAAAGAATTACGATAATGGCAAACAATCATGGAATCCCAAAAATGATTATAGACGAAGCGTTAAAGCATCATAAAAATATATCGGAAAAAAAGACTTTCAGAGGTCTTAACAGAGATGGTATTATAGCCGCATCAATATATATATCTTGTAAAATCCATAATTATCCCAGAACTGCAAAAGAAATAGCCAAAATATTTAACTTAGATTGCGGTAGTGCTACAAAAGGGTGCAAAAATGCTATGAACATTATTAATGAACTCGAAGTAGATTTGCATAACGACGACAAGATCATATTTTACAATACTAAACCTATATCCTTCATAGAAAGATATTGTAGCAAACTAAATATTAGTAGCAATTACACTAAACTGTGTCAATTTGTGGCAATACAGGTTGAGAAAAGAAATATTATGCCAGAAAATACACCGCATTCTGTAGCAGCCGGAATTATTTATTTTGTGGCGCAAGAATTCAATCTTAATATTAACAAAAAAGATATTAATGTGGTTAGCGAAATTAGCGAAGTCACTATCAATAAATGTTATAGAAAAATCGAAAAATTGAAAGATACCCTCATTCCCCAAGTATTTTATAATAATATTTAATTTAAATAATTGTCTTTATAATATTTTATGACATTAAAGATATTGGAAAAATCTGAAAAAGTAAATATTAAAAATGATGCTTCGGTTTTTAAAATTAACTTTTTTACTCAGTTTTTCATACCAATAGACCAAACACGTTTGACAGAACTTCAAAGTGTTTTAAAACGCAACGTTGATAATAAAAACATAGATATTATTTATTTATTGAATGAGAAAATATACAGCGATATAGAATTGGGTTGTACATCAGAAAAAATTGTACAAATAAACATAAATAAACGATTACGGTTTTCTGATTTTTTTACATACATTAAAGTGAATAAAATATTAGGATTCAACATATTGGCTAATTCGGATATTTTTTTCGATGATTCGATAAGGAATCTTAATATGAGCGATATAGACATTAGTAAAAAAATGTTTGCATTATTGAGATATGAATATTTAGGTCAAAAAGACTTATCAGATTGTTATCTATATGGTTCAACAAAATACTATGAGAAAAGTATCAAAAGCGGGGCCAAAATACCTGAAATAGAAGGTAATCCGGCAAGCAATGACACATGGATTATACATTCTAACAATAATTTAACCGATAAAGAAATCAAATTATTCAATTTTGAGTTAGGAAAACAAGGCTGTGATAACAAAATTATTTATTTATTTAAATTGTTGGGATACGACATATATAACGACGTAGAATTTATTAGAACATACCATCATCACACGGGGTTTTCTGGAAATAGAGACTACTCTAATAAAGATATGGAAATGCCGCCTTGGGGTATATTATTCCCATCCTGTGTTAATTTGTCAAAAGTAAATTTATCTATATTAAACGTAAATTTGACTTCAACATTAAAAGACAATCAAAACCTCTCCTTTCATCATTTCACAAATGACAATATGAAACTTAAAATGTATATTGAAGGAAAAATACTAAGCGGAAGTAATTTTATTATACCTCGTATTGCAGGGATCGAAAACGTTTTCGCTTATTTAGGAGTGGGTTTATTTAGAAAAGAAGTTAAGTGGGACTATTTAAAGTATCGTGTAGGTTTGAAGATAATGAAAAAGAATGCCGGTATTAAACTTACTAACGATGAATCTATTATTAAATACAGTAAATGTTATTGCAGTGCTTTTGAAATGTGTGATTTATTTGCTTCTTGGGAAATATACGGCGATGTTAGAAAAGCCATACAAAAATCACATGATTTTGTACGATTAATAGCACCACAAAACGAGATATGGGGTTATGTTTATGATATATTCCATTATATAGACAATCCATGGACGCATGCCCTTGAAGGAAAACGTATTCTTATCATATCGCCTTTTGTAGAGAGTATAAAAGAAAAATTGGATATACGAGATAAGATATATGGCAAAGATTTATTCCCAAATTGTCAGTTCATTTTATTAAAACCGCCGCAAACGCAAGGCGATGAAGACTGTGAAGAATTTTACGTTGAATTCAATAAATTTTGCAGCGAAGTTTTGAAGGTCAAGGAAGACTTCGATGTGGCGCTTTGTTCTTGTGGAGGTTACGGTAATCCTATTTGTGCTTTCATCTACAATTTGGGTAAATCGGCTATATATGTGGGTGGAGTATTGCAAATGTATTTTGGTATTTATGGCGAGAGATGGTTAAAAGAAAGAAAAGATGTAATACGATTATATTTAAACGAGCACTGGTCGAGACCGAAAATTAGCGAAAGACCAAAAGCAGCCAATGAAATCGAGGAAGGTTGTTATTGGTAAATATGGTCTGTTAGCAATTTAAAATTACCTAACATAACATATAAACAAAGAATTTCTTTGTCTAACAAGTTTACTAGTAGCCAATCATCTTCTAATCTTTTATTGTAGTGTATAATTTTATTGCTGTAGTATTTTGCGACATGTTTATAATTGTATGTAGTCGATAATTTTTCTAAAACCCATATAATCGGGGTAAATGGATAATTTTCCTTTATTACCATAGAGATGTCCAAAACTACGTTGTTGCAAAGATAACTATTTATTACACGCGACAAGTCAATTGGTATATTTGAAAAATAACTGAAATTTTCTTTTTCCACATATTTAATTTGTATTTTTATAATATCACTTGTAACATTCAACACTTTAATACGAGAGTATATTGTTCCGTCTACTTTAGGTATATTCAATGCTTCCTGTATGTCTTTTTCTCTGATTAATTCTTTGAAAAGGCGAACTCTATGGCGATGAGCTCTTTGGACCATTCGCAAATAATACTTTGAATTAATATTAATTTAAAATCAATTTAATATTAATTTACAACATGATTTCTTTTGTCACAAGCATAAAAATATGTAGATATTATGAAAATTATGCCGATCGTTTAAGGGATTATATAGAAAATATAAAGTTAGGTTGTGACGTATTTGATGTATCATACGAAATTATTGTTTGCGAAGATGTTTGCGAAAAAAACACCAAACTTATCGACACTTTATTTGACAACGAGTTCCTAGAGAAAAATAATACTAGCATAGTAAAAGTATTACAAACATATAGTAATCCAATTGGATACAATATGATAGAAGCTTATGCTAAAAATGTTGGTTTAAACAGAGCAAAAGGAGAATATGTTTGCATAACTAATGTGGATATACTTTTTAATTTATATTTTTTTAAATTCTTAAAAGAGAAACTAAGTAAGGGTCGTTTTTACAGGTTTTTACAGTATGAATGTTTTAACGATTTATCACTTAATTATGGTACTCCTTTAGTTAGAGCCGAAAGAAATGTTAGAAGAGCCATCAATCCTTTTTTGAATGTTAAAAGTCAGTACAGTAAGAATCTTCAAAATATGAAATCGTTGGATGCAACAGTAGCGGCTATTGCCAATAAAAGTGGAGACATTATGTTGATGGATAAAGATAATTGGCTGAAAATTAAAGGTTTTCCTGAGAATATATATTGGGTTCACAGTGATTATATTGTTTGTAGGGTCGTACATAATAATAAAATCCCGATGGAAGTTATACAAGAACCGGTTAAAATATATACTTTTTTACCTGACAATATGCAGCCTATAGTTAGAAATGAAAGGAAAGAGGGTGATAAAGCACCTGATGTGGAAGAATGGGAGTTTGCACAAACATATAATGATAAATTAACATGTAATTAATCAAACAAAATAGATGATATTGTTGTATTCCAAGAATTCTCACTATGTACGTTTCTCATATACCATAAATGACAATTATTGCTCATTTCTATCCACTTTTCTTTGCTTATGCTTATTTTTGATTTTAACTCGTCTGGCGAATTTACTTTAATATAATGTATATTTTCTATTAACGGTTCTATATATGCATCTACGCTAACTTCGGTCGTTATTAAAGGAACTGTTCCAAAAGCCATTAACTCTACTTCACGATGACACTTACTACCATAACCTCTTAAACAAAGACCAAATTTGGATTTACCCAGTTTATTTAAATATTCTTCTTGTGTAAATTTGTGGTTTCTACCTTTAGTACAATGATATTCTGACAAAACATTTTCCCACCCCAAATTATTTCTGTGTCTTTCTTGAACACTATTCTCAAAATTACCTACAAATATGCTTTCGGTGGTTCTTTCATCATAACTTAATAGGGGTTGTTTTAATAATTTCTCTACTATCATTGGTCTCCTCGGCCAAAATATCCAAGGTTTAACACATATACCTTTTTCTAGAAGTTTATTATGTTCTATATGAGACCCATTTCCCATTAAAAGGCATTTACTTTTATGTATTTCAGAATTAGCCCATTCAAGAGTTGGCCTATCATAAAGTATAACAGAGGAGTTTATCCAACAATGTATGCTGTTTTCGATCAAATTTAATTTAACATCCCGGTTTCTTCCCCACAATACAGATAGTTCTCTAAAAGAATCATTAGCATGATGACCCAACCCTTTTATAGGTTGTTTTGGTATTCTAACAATCCATTTATAATTTATCGTCCTTTCGATTATCAAAACATGTTCGTACAATTTTGCCTCAATCATTTTATTTACCATAAAAGAGTTGAATGATTTAAATCTTGTATCATTAAAGTGTGTGTGTATAAATTTTAATGGTTGATCTTTATAAAATAATTTATTATTTTGAATGTTAATGTGTGATTCTATTATATTTCTTGGCTCTATTCCTAATTCAAATCTCCATGACTGTAAATTATAATTCTCACCAAATTCAAAATAAGAAAATTCTCTTAACATTACCATATTTATTTGTTCAGGACAGTGATTACCATAATCAATTAGCGTTTTCCATGTATTTACTACTTTTATATTTTTTGTCCAAATTAATCCAGCATTATAATATCCAGTAATTTTAACATATTTATCAGTTATATATTGTCTTGATAATCCAACCTCTTTTGTATAGTCTACATATAGTTTATCTAATATAATAGTATCGCTATCTATAAATAATGTATCGCTATGTTTTTCTAGAGCTTCTTTCATAACGTTCATTTTATTTTCTAAAAAATTACCAAAAATACCTTTTTGTTCCATTGCTCTCCTATTTAAATTACTATATTTATCCAAATTAACTGTCCACATTATTTCTAACTTGGGTTTAGGTGTAAGGTTATCAATATAATTTTTTATTTCGGTATCAGAAAATATATAAATTTTTGAATGGGGGTGATGAATTGATAAAGAAAGCAATAAACCTACTATTTCTTGTTTACAATTTTGTGTACATATTGTACAGAAACTACTCGGCTCCATAATTAATACTTATTGTTATTCTTAATATTATTTAGTATTATATTCTACTAAATTTTCTATAAAACCATATGGACTCCAATACTTTTCCCACAAAGATCTATTATTTTTTTGAATATCAGTTAAAATATCTTTATTATCAATATAGTACTTGTTAATTGTTTCAATAAGGTTTATTTTATTTGATATTATATCTTCCTCGTTAATCATTAACCCAAAGTTATGTTTTTCTATTTCATCCCAATATGGTAAAACACAATCAGTATTTATAAATATTGGAATTCGTCCCATCATAAAAGTCTCATACAATCGATAAGAAAAATTACCTGCACCTCTATAACAAAATACAAATAAATTATTTTCCATATTTGTAAAATACTCTTTTCTTGCTATTCTTTTATCCATTCCTGCAGCCCAAAAACCTCTTCTTAATAAAAAATCACATTTGATATCACTTTTATACATCATATTTAAATACAATTTACGACCATGTATTGTATGTCCACAATAAGCTATAGACAAGGTAGTATCATTATCTAAAATTTTGTTATTAAAATAATCGGGCGAGTATACTATCAAAGGTTTTTCATTTATTAATTTAGTTGATTTATAAAAACTTGTGCGATATAATATTACATTTTCTGGTATATTAAACTTTTCATCACTATCATCATTAAAAAAACATAATAATCGTTTATTATTTTTTTTCGACAATTCATCATACTTTTTAAACACTGAATCTAATAATCCTCTAAATTTAATAGGCAATACTATAAAATTACATTCTTCAACATTTTTAACATACTCTATGTATTTTTCACATGCCTCTTTTAACAAATAATATCTAGATATTCCTTTCTCGTTATAATTATGTGATTCTTCTAGTAGGTTATTCTCTAATAAACCAAACAATATTAGTAATTCTGATGAGAATTTTAAATCTTCTTTCAGAGTAAATATCTTAATCATATATTTTACAATACTTAAATATTTAAATCGTTATTAATATTATGATTGATAATATGCTTAATAGTGTAACCAAGGTTCGTCTAGTTAAAAAAATAGGCATTCTCGTACCATGTACAAGTAATGGTCGTGATTGGACTACATTCAAAGAGACATATCTTTTTAATATGACATTGAAGTCCTTCCTTTTATCTTATGATAAAGAACATACATATACATTCTATATAGGTATTGATAGTGGCGATAAAGTATTTGACGATAAAGAAACACATAAAGAGATTGTTAGATTTTTAAGTGTTATGAAAAATGTGAATGTCTCTTTTATTTATTTGGATGATGCTGCCAAAGGACACCTAACTAAAATGTGGAATATACTATTTGAAATCGCATATAAAGAAAATAATGATTACTTTTTCCAGTGTGGCGATGATATAGTTTTTACCACTAAGGGTTGGGTAAATGATTGCATTAAAACATTACAACAACATAAAGATATGGGGTTAGTTGGTCCAATAAATAATAATATGCGGTTATTAACACAATGTTTTGTATCTAAAAAACATTATGAAATTTTTGGCTTTTTTTTCCCAAATGAAATAGTTAATTGGTGTTGCGATGATTGGATTAACGATGTTTATAAACCTGATTTGTTTTTCCCATTAAGAAACCATTTTTGCAGTAATCAAGGAGGAAAACCAAGATATATTATTAATAATGATCATGAATTTAGTGGGTTAGAATGTTTGATGGAATTAAAAAAAGAGGTGGCGGTTTATGTTGAACGAGATAAAGAGAAAATTAAAAAGTATAGGAGTTAAATTAACATATAATAATTTCCTAATTCAAATTTTATTTTTGATGTTGCTGATCTTTCTATTCCTGGTTTAAACTGAGAATATGGTATAACTCTTATATCTAAACTTACACGAGTAATTGTTGTTTCATTTATTTTATTGTAATGCTTACATTGATTTAAATTCCCCATATAAAATTCGTTTTGGTTCAATTTCATATTTTTATACATATGTGGATCTAATTCTGATTTAGGATTGTCTTCATAATACATAGCATTTGTCTCATACATTTTTGTAATAGGAATAACTATATTATATTCTTCTTGTGGATGACCAAATTCACCATCATGATGTAATCCTATTATATCATCGAACTTGTCACTTGATTTCCTTCCTATATTACTATTTCCAGGAATATGAAATCTAATATTTGGTACTTTTTGAATGACTAATTTACTTTCATCAGGAAACAATGGTTTAATATTGTTAATTACAAAATCTAAATATAATTTTAAAAAAGTGTAATCAGTATCAAAATATGTGTAAAATTTTTTAACAAATATACTATTTCTATCTGTTATACCAAATTCGGGTATTTGTTGATAAAATTTTCTATCATTAACAGAAATATTATCAGAATTTAGAATTTCATGTATATTTTCTAATTTAGTTAATTTATTCTCAAAAACTCCTGTATAATAATTTAGAATCGTATTATAAAAATTATACTTTTTATTATCAAACTTATATACATTATGCTTATCAAATTTATATATATTATTCATTATATATATATATATATATATATATATATATATTGATTTAAAATATTTAAATCAATATATATAATGAATAATTTAGCTATATGTTTATCTGGTTCTTTGCGTTCTATAGATATATGTTATAAGAATTTTTTAGAAAATATATACTATCCCAATAATCAGTATTTCAATATTAAATTATTTTATTTTATACCAGAAGATATCAATTCACAAAAAATAAACAAAATAGGTGATATATTGGCATTAGAACCTACTATTAAAATTAAGAAAGATGAAGAAATAAAATTACCTTCATGTCATTTTAAAGGAAGACCGCATTCTATTGATAGTACTAGTATTGGTGGTTTCAAAGGTTGGATATATCAAATACAAGGAGTCGAAAATAATTATGAAATGCTAAATGAATATGAAAAAAATAATAGTATTAAATTTGATTATATTCTTAGAGTAAGACATGATGTATTGTTTTTAAAACCTGTTATACTTAAAGATTATATTAATTCTGGATCAATAATTGTTCCTAACTTTCAAAAAGTATATGGTATAAATGATAGATTTGCATTTGGTACAGCATCAAATATGAAAACTTATATGTTAATGTATTCTAACCTCTATAAATATTCAAAAGACAAATCTTTAAATATTCTTAATGCAGAATGGTTTTGTAAATATAATTTAGATAGAAATAATATAAAATATATTGAAGATAATAACATTTTATTTAATCGTGTAAGGATAGATGGTAAGATTTCAATAGATTGTAAATAATAAATTGTAATTTATTTAAAAAACACTTTATTATAATTTAAAAGTAAAAATATATAATTATTATAATGTCAAAAAGTAGAGACTCTTGTATAAGAATAAATGCTATTGTTACTACGACAATATATCCTGTATCTGAGGCTACAAAAAAATTTGTTACATTTAAAGATTGGCATTTATACATTGTTGGTGATACTAAAACGCCACATAAGGAATATATAGAATTTGCTGATAAACATTACAATGTTACTTATTTATCTCCTGAATATCAAGAGCAAAACTATAAAGAAATTAGTGATATAATTGGATGGAAAAGTATTCAAAGACGTAATATAGGGTTTATTGAAGCACTTAAAAATGGTGCTCAAATAATAGCAAGTGTAGACGACGATAATATACCTTTAGATGATTGGGGTAAAAATATAATGATAGGAAAACCTACTGATGTATATTATTATGAATCTGATGAAATCGCTTTTGATCCAATTGGGGTAACTAATTATCCTAATTTATGGCATCGTGGATTTCCAATTCAAAATTTACATAATCGTAGTACTAAATATAAAATTACGAGAAAGACAATAACTCCTGATATACAGGCAGACTTTTGGAACGGGGATCCAGATATTGACGCCGTTTGTAGATTAGAGCATAAACCTATGTGCTTTTTTGATGATAAATATTTTCCCCTAGCTACTAATACCTTTTCACCATTTAATTCACAAAATACATTTTTCTCAAGAGAGGCTATGAAAAAATATTTTGTAGTGCCAACGCCTGGTATTGGAAGAATGGATGATATATGGTCTTCATATTATCTTGAATCCTTAGGATTTAAAGTTATATATAACAAAGCAACCGTATTTCAAGATAGAAATATACAAGATCTTACTAAGAATTTAACAATGGAGTATATTGGATATGAAAAAACAAAGGATTTATTACCCGCAATTAAAGCAAATCATGATAATTTTAAACATTTTTTACCAGAACATTCGATACAATTTATGGAATCATATTTAAATATAACCAAAAACCTATAAAACGATTTTAATTAGTATTCATATATATATATGAAAAACATTGTATTAATAACTGGTTTACTACGTGATGAAAAAACATTCATGAAAAGTTTAGAAATTTATTTAAATATCAGGGATTTGAAGCTAATTGATGAAATTGTTTTTTCAACTGATAAAGAGTTGATGAAAGATAATATTAATACTCCATTAGGTAATGTATTGAATGATAATTTGAGAAAATATTTAATAAGTAAAAACATTAAAATAATAGAAATAGAAAATTTAACAACTGAAGAAATTAAAAAAATTGACCCAATTATTGAAAGCAGGCCAAGAAATAAACTAAGAAAAAATACATTATCTGGACTATCATTATGGAGACCTATGTATGCTCTTAAAAAATCATTAGAACAAATAGAAACTAATTCATATATTTTAAAAACACGACCAGATGTAATAATGTCATTAAGTCTAGTTAAAAAAGTATTTGGAGAATACAAAATTAAATTAGCAAATAATGAATTATTAGAATATAAAATATGGAGTTCTGGTTTTAATGAAAAAGAATTGTTATATATAATGGATTTTTCATTTGCTGGTAAAAGAGAGGATTTATTAAAAACAGCACATATGAATGGTGAGTTTTTAAATTGGGGAAAAAAAAGTCCAACTGGAGTAAATAACTTTAATACACTTTGGTGGATAGACATTTTTTATAAAAAATACCCAATAATTCAAAAATACTATGAAAAATACGTAAATGATAAAAGCGAAATTAAAACACATGATGAAGATTTATACAAAGAATCTATGAAAGTTTACTATAAAATTATAAATGATTTTTTTATTATAGATTCTGGTATAAATGAATTTTTTATTAAACAATCATGGGGTGATTTGCATTGTTTTAATTCTAATGATGGTATTAATATACCAAAAACAGGAAGAACTGAATTTAAAAATAGTAATTTTATAAGTAATTATTTAAAAAATAATAAATATTAAAACATATCATCAGGAATACTTAATATATGTTCGTTCAATTCTATCTTATCATCTAAAATAGTATTTGTTTTCTTAAAAATATTCAGAATTTCATTAAATCTAGCATTTCTATCTTTACGAGAAGAGTGTATTAAAAAGTGACAATGTGAAATATTATTGGAATTAGCTAGTAGGTTTTTATTGGGATATTTTTTATATAAACATCCTCTATAATTATATTTCCATAAACCAAAATTATTTGCAATATATTTTATTCCATCTTCTTTATTTAAAAATTGACTATAAAATAATATATTACAAATATATTCCCAGTAAGTACCACTATAATCTAAAGCCCTGTTGCCAAAATTAAAATTATAATTAGGAAAAATTTTATTTAATGAAATTTTATCATCTTGCATAGGCCAATTATTATATAGTTCAATAATAGGATCATAATTACAATTTTTAGGGAAATATACTAAACCAGAATTCCAATATTCATAAAAATCAAATTCATTTTTTTTTTTAAAACTCATATTCCAATAACCTAATCCAAAACATAAAACATTTTTGTATGAAAATATTTCATCACAATTTCTAAAAATTATTGTATCAGCTTCCATATACAAGATATTTTTATTCTCTTTTGTTAAAGATATTATTATAGTTAAAATATCAAACCACATATCCCTTAAATTATTTACACTTTTGTTAATTATTTGAATATTAGCTTGGATATTTAATTTTTTTATATTATCTATATTTAAATCTACCAATTGTTTATATTTATTTAAATATTCTATTGGTGTATTTTTAATTTTATATAGTGGAATCAATATTATATTATTTGAATCTAATAACATATAATTATTATCTTTGTTTAAATTTATATTTTATTATTTAATATAAATGAATTTTAAAAAGGATATTAAAAATATTGTAGAATTCAAAAGAATAATAGCACATGAACCACATTCTGGATCACCAATATTACCTTATAGTCAAGAAAATGATTTTAAAGAATTAGCTGAATATTTCAAAGGAAAATCTGTAGCAATTGTTGGTCCAGCACCTGATTTAATCGGACAAAAAAAAGGTACAGAAATTGATAATTATGACATAGTTTGCAAAGTAGGGCAAATGTTTAATATAGATGATCGCGAAAATTATGGTATTAAATGTGATGTTTTATTTTTAGGATGTTTTCCTAATTTACCAGATAATAATTGTCATGAACCTAAAAATATTAACAAAAAAAATATACAAAGAATAATTACTCCAATAAAACCTTGTATTCCTGGAATATTAGACGTTCATAAAAGAGATATATGGCATCATTATAATTACCTTAAAAACGTATTACCAAATATAAAATTTAATAATATTGGATTATTGTCTTGTGATTTTGATAATAAATTCAAAACAAGAGCTACTTTGGGTACATTTTCTATTAATTTTTTATTAAAACAAAATTTAAAAAAATTAGGTATATATGGATTTACTTGGTATAAAAATACTAGTTATCATCCAACTTATGGTGATAATATAATTGGTTCACATGGTGTACCATTTAACATTGAAGTTAATGGTTTACGACAATTAATCACCAATACTCATTTCGAAATATATTTAAATAAAGAAGTTAGAAAATCTATCTTTGATAAATAAATGTACCATTAGTTCTTTTCTAAGAACTTTATTTATACTTATAATTTTGTAATAATTAATCCTTCTTTTACTTTATTATTAAAATTAGAAAATGTCAAATTATTACTATTATTTTTTAAAAAGGTATCAATATTATAAAATGGTCCCCATTTTTTTGAATTATAATCATCTATTATTATAATTCCACCGCTAACAAGTCGATCCCAAAAATATTTCAAGGCAACATATGTAGGTTCTTCTACATCAACATCTATGTAAACAAAACAAAATCTATCATTATTATCTTCTAAGAATTTTGGGATAGTCACCTCTATATTACCCTCGATACAATTCAAATTGTTAAAATTTATATTTTTAGAATATTGCATTAAATCATTAATAGTAAATTGAGTATAATTAGTCCGTTCATATATTTCTTTTATCTTACATTCTTCGATTTTGTTTTGCATGGTAATTTCACTCTCAAAAAAATCAAAGATATAAAAATTTTTTTCTATATTATGTAGTAATAAAGTTTTCATTATTTGAAAACTAAATGCTCCTTTCATTATTCCAATTTCTGCAAATGATCCTGGTAGATTTTTTTTAATTAAATCAGTTAAAATATTATTTCTTATAATCATCTTATTAAATAAATCTGTGTCATTACTTCTTAAAAAGTAATTATACAAAAAAAAAATACTGTCGGGTGTTCCACTATTTGATGTTTTTGTTTTTAAACTTTTTTTTAGTTCTTCACAATATGTTTCGGAAATATCCATATAATATTATATTTGATGTATTTAATATTATATTTGATGTATTTAATATTATATTTGAAGTGTTTTTAAAAAATTACTTTCTTAATGTACCCTTTTTATAGTTTTCTCCTTCAAATTGCTTTCTAGGCCCAGGTTCATATTGCGTAGCACCTTCTATAGCTTTTATACCTTTTACTAATTTAATTAATCCATCTGGTTCTATACTACTGGTTTGATCGCTTCCCCATAAATTTCTATCTAATGTTATATGACGTTCTACCCATTCAGCACCTAATGCTACAGCAGCATAAGTTGTAACTAATCCATATTCATGTCCACTATATCCTATCACCTTATTTGGATACTCTTTTTTTAAATGTTCTATATATCTTAAATTTAAATCTTCTGTAGGACAAGGATATGTTGAATTTGTATGCATAATTACATCTGGATTTGCAGTGTCTACAGCAAGTTTAATTTCTTCTTCTGTGCTCATACCTGTACTCATGATTACATAATCAAATGCTTCTCTTGTTGCTTTCAATAGAGCCAAATCATTTATTACTGGACTCCCTAATTTAGCTATACGTGTATATTTTGCCATTAAATTAACACTATCTATATCCCAAACACTAGCAAAAAATTCTATTCCTATTTCTTTAGAATATTCACATAATTCTTTTATCTGTTCCTCGTTAAACTCTAATTTATGTTTATATTCTAAATATGTCATCTCACCCCAAGGCGTCTTTCTCATTACAGATTTCTGGCTTTCTGGTACACATACATCAGGGTTACGCTTTTGAATTTTAGCATAGTCACAACCAGCTACTTTTGACAACATTATTAATTTCTTACATTCTTCAATCGAACCATTGTGATTAATACCTATTTCTGCGATTATTTTAACCATTATAGATATTAATGTAAACAATTTTTAATATCGTTTATTTAAAATTGAATAAATGAATATAATAAATGTTAATTTAGATCTTTGATGTTTGTATATACTTTTTGCATATTAGTAATTATATAAATTAATTTTCAATTTAGTTCCTAATAATATTCTTTTCATCTGTTATTTTACTCCAACTAGGCGGACATAAATCCTTCGTATCATTATCTTGTTTGGCTACTCCAAACCACTTTTCTGGATATGTAACTATCTTGTTTGGATTAGGATTGAAATATGCACCCCACCAACTAAAACTACTATTCGATATTACATTATGTGTCGACGCACTCATTAATAACATCTGTTCCCAATCTTTCAATTCATCCGATGCTTTATGAAAGGTACATTCCGGTATTCTGCGCTGTATATATCTTATTCTTTGTTCAACTTCTATATTGTCCTTTTCTTCACAGTAATATATTATATCCCAATCTGTTTTGCCTGTCTTCTTTATTATATGATTTATAGCATTTATATAATATTGATTGTCCATTATTAACCAATGAAACTGATGATGTTTGTAATCTCCTATCCTAAAATGTAATGATATGCTCTCAGGTAACCTTAAATACTTACCTCTTACAACCTGTTGTAATAATCGTATCCCAAACTTTTTCATAATTTGCTCATATTCCTTCTCAAAATACTTGTATGACTGAAAATATCCAAATAGTATAAAACCATCCTTCTTGGGTATGTCCGTGTAATGAAACCCATCTTCTATGTGTCTTTTTAAAGATCCTGGTTTTAAACCTTCATTAATATATTTGAAATCTTTCAACTTCTTAAAAAGTGTGTCCCAATATGTAGGTCGTGTATCCACATCCCATTTGTATGTCGGTATCTCTAACTTTGCATTGTATTTTAAACTATATGCTAAAGCCGTAAATAACTGAAATAATTGATTACCTAATCCTCCTTGTAAAAATACTGAAAACATTTTATTATAAATTTATATTTCTTTATAATAAAATTACCGCATTAATCTTCTTTTGGTGGAATTAATCCTTCCATTTTCATACTTCTTATTAGTCTTGTTACACCAATGCCTCCGCCCGAACGCTTGAAGAAGTCAAACATAAAATAATCATCTAACTCCTTCTCGGTTCTCGGCGATCCAAATAAGTCATATAATTTCTGTTTGTAACCACCGTCCGAAATCGTTTCAAATCTGTGTCTCATAACATCTCTGTCTACCTCTCTCTCCGCCGAACCAATAGTCTCCTGTCCACTCATTATCACATCCACTTTCTTCGCCAGTTTTGTATTTGTATCACGTCTCATGTTCCAGAATGGACTGGTGTATTCTGGGAAATCAGTTAGAAAATATGTCTTCGAAAACTCGTCATATAATGCCTGTTCGTGTACGTGTTCTAATTCCTTAGTATCATAATGCTTGGCCACATCAAGATATTTACCTCTAATGAACTTGTTGGCATCATATCCTAAATGTATTAGTAAATCCTTCTCCATTTTAATTAAATCCTCCATTCCACCATGCATCTCAAATTCAAATAAAGGAAAAATTAAATCATGACGACCAGGTGTCGGATTAGGTTCCTGTCTGTAACTCGTCGACTGACAGAAAAAACCCGCAGCACTCGGATTCTTTAATAGTTCGTATTCTAACCACATCTGACCTGTCTGTGGTAAAGGCCAAACCGAACCAGCGTAATCGAAACTAGCCACCGTCCAAGGATCTTCACACGCCGCTAAAATACTTAATCTGTTCTGGGGATGCGCCTCTAAAAATCCCTTTGATTTAAAGAAACTACGGAGTTTTGTAACTACATAATCATACTCGTATGTGTCTATTATAAGTGGGCTATTGTAAGGCGATGTAGATGGCTGTCCTAATAATTCCTGTGTTTTCTCGGTTATCATGTTATTATTTGCATCCGTCACTATAATGCTTACCAGTTTGCGTGTCAAATTAGCGAAGAAGTTGAATATGGACTTAGCGGTTCCGATTACCATTTATACTTCTTATAGATATTTTTTTAAACTGTATTTTACTTAATTTTAAAATGCATCCGAAAAATCAAATATATCCGAATTTTCCTCCTTTGTCTTATTTGCAAGAGCATACTCGCCTACTCTTTTCTCAAAAAAATTAGTTTTACCTTCCATACTTATCATTTCCATAAAAGCAAATGGATTGCTTGAATTGTAGATTTTATCATATCCTAATTGCACTACTAAACGATCTGCTACAAATTCTATGTACTGCGACATTAAGTCTCCATTCATACCAACTAATTTACAGGGTAACGCATTTATTATGAAGTCCTTTTCTATATCCACCGCTTCTTTCACTATATCTAAAACACGCTTTTTATCCAACTTCTTAACTAACTTATTATATAGTAAAATTGCAAATTCCGTATGCAAAGCCTCGTCTCTGCTTATTAATTCATTGCTAAAGGTTAACCCAGGCATCAATCCACGATTCTTTAACCAATATATCGCACAAAATGCACCCGAGAAAAATATACCTTCTACACAAGCAAATGCTACTAATCTGCTAGCAAAACTAGACCGCTTATCCTGAATCCATTTAATAGCCCAATCACCTTTTCTCTTTATGCAAGGAAATTCGTTGAGTGCATTAAATAGTTTGTTTTTCTCCTCGCGATCCTTAATATAGGTATCTATGAGTAAACTATACATCTCACTGTGTATGGTTTCCATAGCAATTTGAAACGCGTAAAACGCTCTCGCCTCTGAAACCTGAACCTCATTCATAAATCTAGAACCAAGATTTTCTACAACTATTCCGTCACTAGCTGCAAAAAAAGCCAAAATCATAGATATAAAATATTTTTCATCTTTATTTAAGGTGTCCCACGATTTGAAATCTCGCGATAAGTCTACTTCATCAATTCTCCAGAAACAGTCTAGTTGTTTTTTATACATTGCGTATATATCTTCGTGTTCAATTGGAAATAAAACGTAACGATTATCGTCTTCTTGAAGTAGAGGTTCTATATTTTTAGTTGTCATCCTTAATATTATATATAAATATATTTTATATCTTTTCTATAAATATTTCTACTCGGATAACTTTTGGATTACTTACTAGTAAATACGTGTAATTTTTTTTGTTTTCTATTATTATGGATATTGCAAATAACGACATTACATTTTCGAACGTACAACAATATGCCCGAAAATTGGATGATATGGTTATAAACAAAGTAAAAGAACTTAAACGCTCCCAAGAAGAAAACCAATTTTTAAATATGGTTTATAAAGACTATCTTAATCATTATGATCACATATTAAATGAGAAATATAAAACCAGAAACGCATTATTTAATATTTACAAACATTTAGAAAACATAGAAAGAACTAATGACTTTACTAACAATAAGCTGTTGCAAGCAAAAAAAGAACAAAATTCTGTTCTAAATAAACTATATCATGTTAAAAGCGAAATAGATAGTATAACTAATTTAGATTAAGAATAATATAAATTAATATATATATGCAAGAATTACTTGATTCAAAGCAGTTTGTCGTAGATCCAGTAAAGAGAGGATTAGGTCAAGAAAATAGGCCGTTTAGTCCGTATGAATTAAGTGCAGATAAACTTGGAAATCCGGACGAAGCAAGCCAACAATATGATGATTTCATGAGCGAGCTTAACGCCGATGAAGCAATTAGTCAATTAAGAGACGAAAACCAAGTCGGTACCAGAAAAGCTGTAGTTTTACCGGAAAACTACGACCCCGAAACATCTAATCAAATTCTTTCCGAGTTTGAAGGTTTAGATGATGATGATGCAGAACAATTAATTGAAAACGACGAAATCAATAAAGCCGTTGAAGCAAAACTTAAACAAATCGAAGTTGCTAATTATGAAAATCAACTACGTGTAGACGAGTTAACTAAAACTGCAATAGAAACTAATAATGTACTAAATTATATTTTGTGGTTATTAGAAACATTAAATATTGATATAGAGAGTATAGGTGATCTTGTTGAGGAGTACAAGAGCCTAATTGTTGTTTTACGAAGAAGAAAAGCTGCTACGGAGAGTAAAGACGTAGGGGTTGATACGGATGGTCTTGTTAGTCAAAATGAAATGGGTGTAGATACCAGTGATTTAGAAGACGAAGAACTTGCTGAATTATTAAATGATAATAAACGACAGCTGGCTGAATATATCGAAAAATATGAAGCACTGCTTACAAAGTATAAAGATCTTGTTAAAATAATGAACGAACACGAAATGAATGATTTAGATTTAGACTTATTACAAGACATTTTAGTGAGAAACAAATACTCATCCCAGTTGATCTTAAACAATTTAACCGGTTCGGTTGAGAAATTAAAAGATGTAACTGCTGAAGGGCTCCCTACCACTTCTGGTGAAAGAAACGAGGATTTACAGGGTAGTTTCAACGACAAGATTTTTTCATCAATATACTTTGTCAAAAAAATGGCTGAACAGCTTAATAGGTCTGAATCTGAATTATTAGCACAATATCCTATACTTAATCTCCAAAATACTAATGAAACTAATTTAGAAAACGAGAGAGAAAATATTTTATCCATAATAGAAGGACTCAAACTTGCAATTGAAGTATTAAACGATACAAGCAATGCCGACCATCAAGATTTGGTTTCAAACTTGGGGGGACTAACAATAGAACAAGCGATTCAACAAATTCAATCGGTTATCCAAGAACTTAATGTATTGGCTTTCAATAGACAGCTTCCACAAACTAATAGTCCTATGTTAGGCGGTTCTTCTATTAACGATAAATTGGGCAATTTAAAAGGCGGCGCTACAATTAAAGAAGAAAGAAAAAAAATTGGACGTAAACTTGTACTAGAAAAATTATTAGCCGATACTACAGATGAAGATACTATGGATAAAAGAATTGCTTCATACTCTATGAATGAATCGAAAAGTTCAGATTTTATTAAACTAAAGTTAAAAAGCGAAACTATAGCAAAACTTTTAGAAATAACATTAAAGGATTTTACAGGATTATCAAACTACAACGAATTAGAGAAAATAATATCAGATAATAATGATGAACAACTTTTAAAAATATGGCAATCTAGAAGTAGAACCGTTAAAAAATTCGTTGAACTATGTGAAGAGCTTTCTAATCAAGAATTAGAAGGTGACGATGAATTAGTTGCATTAATAAATAAAATTGGCGAGATAGACAATAGCCAAGAACTAGAATCTGCGAAAGCATATATGCCAATTATTTCTAATCTTCTTAAAGAAAAAGCCAACGTGAAAATTTTAGCAAAACAAGCTACACCTGAAACCGTAAAATATATCACTTTTGTTATGAAACTATCTAGTTCAGTTAGAAATTATATTATCAATAAAAAAGGCAAAAAAACATACAACAAAATGGTTGAACTCAGCCAGCAACCTGAATTAGATGAATATCATGATGCACAAAAACTTAAAACTGAACTAGAAAGAGCTAGGAAAGCTGTAGAAGCGTTAGTTCTTGACACCAAAATAACTAGTAATCGCAGTACTAGTGACATGATTACCGGTAAACCGGTAAAACCAGCCGAAACGTTAGGTAAAATCACGCCAAATTTTATGGAAACATTAAAGGAGACACCTAGACCTTCTGCACCCAATAACACCCCAAGAAAAAGAGGTGCGTTCGCAACTACTAGACAGGAATCGCTTCCTATACCAAAAGTACCTCCACCAAAGTTAAGTCTAGTCGCACAAAAACTTCAAGAATTTGACGTATCTAAACTGGCTAATGTGGTATCGAATAAATTACCTAAAGTTAAATTAGACGAATTAAAAGCTAAAAGATCAGAAATATTGGGTAATACCGATTCACCAAAGCAAAAAGCAGAAAATTTGATAAGGCAAGTAGCAGTTAAAGCTTTAAAAGAGTTACCAGATGATAAACCGGCGGGTGTATATCCTAATCAGGAATCTAGAAAACTTGCACAGATTGTTGATTCAGATGAATGGAGCGGTATCGAAGATGATTTTGGTTTTGAAGTGGATGGTATAGCAAAATTTACAAACATACTTTTAACAAATAAAGAGGATACACCTGATTCAGTTGGGACTATGGATTCCGTATCATTATCTTCTCCTAGAGATCAAGCACCTATAGAGCCTATGAGTAATGACATGTCGCCTGTATCTGTTGATTCGCCGATAGGTACGCCATTCAGTGCAAAAAATACATTAAATAATATGTTGACTAAACCTAAAACACCGACTAAACCTAAAACACCGACTAAACCTAAAACACAGACTAAACCTAAAGGGGTTTTTAACAAATTATTTGGTAAAGGAGGAGGAAACAAAAAGAGAACAATTAAGAAGCGATAGTTTTTAAGTATGACTTTATTTTTCTCTGAAGCACTTTTAACCAAAATGTTTTAATAATTGCTATTTGTTCTAAACCATTTAACTCTTTAGCTTCAATTATTTCTAATCTAGTATTTAAAAATAATTGATCTATATCATCTTTAAATACCGCTTTTTTATTGGTATTTAGAAACATTTGATAAACAATATATTCATTATTGTAAAACTCTTCTAATTCAATCGTATAAACTACTATAAAATTTGATTCCAGATTATCTGATGAACATTTAGTTTTACCATGGCATTTTTCATTATATAACTCAATCAACGCTATTTGATACATCTTGTCGCATTTAATTATTATATATTTTTTTTTCAATTTATAATATTTAAATATTATAAATGGAGCAGCAGAAAAATATTAATATTTGTATATTAATCTATGTAATATTATTGGTATTTATACTCTCTGATAATAACGAAAAAACTGCTATAGTCAGTATATTAACCATATGTCTTTTGCTTTACTCCAATAAAAGCATTAAAGAAATTTCTACGATTATAATTGGTATTATAGTAGTAATTCAACTAGTTAGTTTAAACAATGTAAGCACTTTTGAGGGTCTAGATAAGCGAACCGCAATTAGATTTCCTAATAATATAGTTAATTATAGAAACAGTGTTCATGCCTTAGGAATGAATGTTAATACAATTTTTAATGATGATGACGGTAAGGATTGTGCGAAAGGAGGTAAATGTAAATCCAACACGGGATATCCTATTTGGCGCAATGATGGTATGTGGATGGACGGTGCTTACGGTGCAATTAGCTATATGCATAAAATGTACGGAAACTTTAATATACAAGAAATTGAGAACTATGAATCTCTAAACGCTTTATCCAAACAATTCGCCGATCAAATATCGTTAAACTCGTATAATTTTGTTAACGAAGATTTAGAAAACGATCATATAGAATGTAAAAACAATGTTATTAGCGAATTGAATTATACACCAAACGATGATGTTTACAACTATGCTAAAAACAAACACAATGAAATTTGCTGTAAACTAAAACAAATTGTTGAATTGGTTAATGAAACAAGCAATATTATCGGATCATCTCAAAAATATAACTCTAATACTTTGTGTTCGGGCAAAAATTGCAGAGAATACTTTACGTCTGAAGGATTCACTTCTAAGGAAGGATTAACTACTGAGGGATTCTTTCCTGGATTTTCAATGGGTTATAATTCATCATCGTCATCAGGTATTAAATATGCTCCTCAATCTGGATGGTATAAACTTAATGTCAGGTCTAAAGACCGCGAATTTTGCGGATTTCATAATCATACTGCGATTAGCTTAAACAATGTCGTTGGGGGCGGTTTATATTTAGAAATGATTGATCTAGATAACAATCTGTATGAAACTATAAAAAAAAATACGGTTCCACCTGTTCAAAGACAAGAATGTAGAGATGTTATAAAACCCGCACCAGGTAGAAGAGTGTGTTCTACACCACCCAAAAGACAATGCACTCCACCAAGAAACTTGGGAAGATGGGCTAGGCGGCGATTTCGCCGAGATTGTAATAAACATAATAGAAATTTAAAAAAGAGATGTTATAGACCAACGACCTATAAAACCGTTAAGGAATGCAATTGGGTTACTCGCAACACAGAAACTATTAGTGATGATACACCAATTAACCTATTGAAAAGAATAGACTATATCAGAACTGGTCCGGGAGCAAACAACTTTCACACCCCAGTTTCTGCAGCTGGCACAGGTGCAGCCATAAAGCGATGCAGATGGTATAAACATTTAAGTTTGTGGAATTATCAAAATAACAAATGGAGAAAAGGTACCATCAATTTCAGTAATGATAGTTTATGGCTTAACCCTGCTACTATTGTTAACAATCTTGAAATAATGAATTACGCCTATAGTCGTAACGAAATTAATAATATTACAAGAGGACCAACTATGTTGCATACCGCATGCAGATATGATGCCTTTATGGACTATATTTTATTTATAACAGGAACTATCAAATTCAAACTCGATAGAAATAGAAGTAATCCATGGTTTTCTATTAAATTTGAAACCGACGATTATGGATGCGTAATTATTCATCCAAAAAGCATACAGCATGATGAACTACATAAAAACTTAAGCAAAAGCGTAGTTATTCAAACATCAAGATGGCTATCTGGAAGACAGCCTTCTAACAAATTAAATCCAAGATATAAAACCTTATATACTTCCGGAGGCGTTCCTATAATGTCTGCTACATTTGATAACAAACACAAGGAACTTAAATTAAACGTGCTTAATGGCAAAAACAAGTATTTGTTAAACGGTGAAGAGTATAATATAACTATTATGTATTTACAGCACTACGGAGGCGGTAATCTGCGTTTCCGATGGAAAACCAGTTGGCAAAATTTCAGTAATCTTAACTTACATGATGGTAAATATAAACCCTATAATAGCAAGACTACTATTGACCCAGCTATCACGTTCAGTCCAATAACTCCTTATGCAAATAAAAGAAACGAAGATTTTAAAAATTGGTTTTGCGGCCGTGCCAATCAAAATAGTTGGAGAAAAAAGAACTATGATATTTGGATGTATGCAGCTAAACATACACCTTTTGACAGTAGATCCAATATTAATTTTAACACATTTGTATCAGCCAAAGATATCTACCCTGATGATAACATTAGACCCGAGGGATTTAAGGGTGTAAAAGAGGGCGCCGCATTTGATGACGTTAGATTACCTTGTTATTGCATTAGACAAGGTGTTGATGTTATTGATAAAGGAAAATGCAGCGCAACATTAACCAATAAACAAGTTATTGATACCTACAATCGTGATACTGATTGGCTTTTAAATAAAGTTAAAAAATTAAGAGAAATTGCATATGATATTAAATACACAACTATAATCCAATATAGAAGCCATATTTCGAGAGTTATACTTAAAAATTTAATGTGTATGATATTATACAACGATGGACTTTTATTGAATAAAGATGCTGTTACTAAAGCTTCTGGTGCTAATAACTCAACACAACTCCCCGTTATAATGTCTACTACACAATTCTTTACTAAAAATCAAGATCTTGCACCATTAGATGCAATTTTTAATGAAGAGTATGACTATTTCAATTTACCTGATCCACCTGGAAGAGCCAGCGATCCAGATGATATTCCTCAACACAGATCTGATATTGTAGCACAAAGATTAAGAAAGTTATTGAGCAATTCAGAATACTCCAAAGAACTCTGCAAAATACTATTTCTATTATACGCAAAAATGGAATTCAAAATCGAAAACAATAAAAGCACTATTTCATCTATTTATTCAAAACCATGGGGTGCAGACGTTTATGACAGACTTCTTATTGATGACCCTAACTTAATAAAATTTTATAATAAAAATACTGGAAAAGTTGATGAAGCAGAATTCAAATCTTGGGCATATAACATTAAATTTAAAACAGACGAAGCTAAAATTAAAAACCATATTGGTACTGTATGTCATAGCTATAATCTTAACGTTTCTATAACAAACATTAACTATAGTGATAGTTCGCCTACAGCACAAATAAAGTTCGCAGGAAGCTCATACACTATACCATTAGTTGACAATTATTGTGGTGATTTTGTTTTGGAAAATATTGATAGTATTATCGATCAAGCCAAAACATTAATCAAATCTTCTGCTGATTATGAAGGTTTTAGAAATAGAAACAGAAACAAAAGAGAAGGGTGGAAGAGTAATAGCTTTACTACAGAATGTGAACGTCTAATGAGGGATCCCAATAGTTCATTAGCCCATGAAAACTGCCTTATAAATGAGATTAAATTTATTATTTCAAGAAATAATATTAAGGATACTTACAATATATTTAAAAAATGGTTTTGCGATCCTACTTATTCGCCTGTAGGACCCAAGAATTACTTCCAAGATAAAGCGGTTTCTATTAAATGTTCGCCAGATACCAGTGATGCAGATTCTCCTAAGTTATACTGTAACAAGTTTTGCCCTATATCACAGTACGCGATAGAATACAGTGAAGGACGATCGGACATTTCATCAGAACCTACATCAAATCTTAGAATGACTATTGATTTCGTTACTAATTACATTACTTTATATGATAAGGTTTATTGCTTTTTAGAGGCTTTAAAATTCGCTAATGATAATAACATTATTAATGGACCCAGAGGTTTGATAGCACTTTTTCCTTTAGAACCAAACAATTGGTCTAGCGATGAAGTAAAGGGTGGTTGCGGAAATTATGTTTCCATCGAAGCTGAAATGACTAAATTTACTAACAACTACGTATCAAACACATCCTTTATACTGCGACCTTGGGCTAATCGCTTATTTAATAAACAAAATGATCATAACATATTTTTATACTTTAATAATATTGACCAATTTCAAATTAAAGAAAAAGTTAAAGTAATTAAAGAAAGTGAAAGAGAAATTACAAAAACAATATCACAATATAAAGTTGCTAACAATAAATTTGTTCCTTCAATTATTAAGTCTTGTTATGAAAGTAATACAAATATTATGAATCCTATAAACTCACCTGAATGCGGTGGTATAACTAATAATTACGCAATGGCGTTAATGCCTGATGGATCATATATACCGACAACTCAGGTAGACGAAGATTCAATATCAGCAATGAGATCTACAATTTCGGAACTCAATAATTTTTATTAATAAACAACTGTAAAAATAATTTATTTATATATATAAATGATTAATGATAATATAACCATTTATATAGTATATTTTGTAATGGTTGCCACATTTTTAGGCCATTTGTCGACAAAAAGTTATGAAACTTTGACATTATTTATAGCAACATTCATATTGGTTTATAAGATGTATGATGACATAATTATTGCATCAACAGTATCCATCGCAGCTTCAGCTTTCTATAAAACGTTTATAAATAAAAAAGAGGGCATGGGGGATCATCATGAAATAGTAAATCAAACTAGAGATCAACATTTAGGTAGAACATCCGGCACAACATCCGGCACAACATCCGGCACAACATCCGGCACAACATCCGGCACAACATCCGGCACAACATCCGGCACAAGTGCCGATGATGTATCTGATGATGACGATGTAGACGACACAGATGACGAGACAGATGACGATGTAGATTATGACGATGTAGATTATCAAGATATTTTAGAAGACGCAGACGAAGATGCTACGCACACATATGATAATACTGTTACTAATGTTGATAACTCTTCATATTCCTGCAGAGCACACAACAATAATTCTCCTGCAGCAGCATCCTTGTGTGACGCAGGTCACGAAGAAGATGATACTTGTGCAACTGGTTGTCGCGCCACTCAACAAATAATTCTAGGAGCGGGAACAGATATGGAACAGGCAATCAACGTTTGCTGTGAGGGCGAGTGTGGTTCGTGTGGAACGGGCACTGTAACCAGTACTACAGGATATAATGCGATGACAGGTAAAACTACCGTAGAAACTACTGGAGGCGCAACATCTTCATACTATATAGAAAGAGATACCGACGGTGACGGAGTAAATGAAAGAACTTATATAACAGGAAATAATTGGAAGGAAAGGGCGATTGATCTTTCCGATCAAGCTCTCGAATTTATAAATACTATTGATACCAATACTAACAGATTTTGGAACATTCTTGAATGGGATGCATCTGGCGGCTTATTTCCCGAGTTGGACCAAATGCATGTATTACCCGATGGTACGCAAGGCGCGGGTACAACAATACCAGGAACGAGTGCACAAGGTGAAATAATCAAAATATCTAGATTTGCTAAAGATGACGCATGCTATGATATGGCTTATGAAAGTGGCAACTATGGTGATGATGGTCACGCGGAGAATGATGATGCTGGTTGTGATTTAGATTTAGAAACCATAGTCGATATAAGAAGACAGTTGGGAGATTATTATATGCGACAAGCCGAAAGTGACGACTATAATAGTAATAATTGGAAATTAGCCGCGAGACAATTTGAATTAATAATTAATCTCATTGAATTTGTCAACGCTAATCATAGTTACATTGAACCTGTATCAAATTTCACCGGTAAACGCAAACTTTCTGGCTTTTCTAAAAACTCTCAGTTACGTAAAAAAATAGCCGATAGTAGAATTAAAAAGGAAACTAAAACCATAAGTGACGCCTTTTTGTCCGCATGGGAAGCCTTCAAAAACGAAATAAAAGCTAATTAATTAATTAATATTATATTATTATATATGTCTGAAGATCTTAATAATATAATAGTTTTTATCCTTATTCTATGCAGTATTTACATTGGTTATATAGCAATTAAAACTTCTTCCGTTATTAACAGCAATATCAATAATTCTACATATAACAACCACAGTCACATTCACAGTAATAATCACAATTCTTTAGGAATTAAACACAACTATGGTTACAATTGTAAAGAAAATGATATATTAATGAATCCTTATTCACAGCCTATACGTGACGATAGACCATTCCCGAATAACCACCAAAAAGGTATTCCCATTAATATTAAAACACAAGGATATGATGCGGAATATAGACAAATAGGTATACTAACAAGAACTAACGGCGACGAAACCATACTACCGTTGATGGGAAGACCTTTGATAACTAATAGAGATAAATGGCAGTTCTATACAATAAATGATCAAAATAACTCTGTTAAATTACCAATAATACATAAAAATAAAAGTTGCACTTGCGAATATGGATGCGATAACCTTTATGATAATGATATTGTAAAGGTTAAGGGATATAATGATGAATTTAAGGTTTCGGTATATGATAATAACACTCTTAATTATATACCTTATATTTAAATTTTACCATGTCTAACTCTCTGTATTTATGTTTTCTTCTGCCTCTATTTTTGCCTTCGTCTCGGCTTCTTGTTTTTTGATGTCTGCCTTGTTTTTGGCATCCAATCTTGCCTGTTCTTCTCTTTGTTTTTTGATGTCTGCCTTGTTTTTGGCATCCAATCTTGCCTGTTCTTCTCTTTGTTTTTTGATGTC
>Ga0160422_10000060_pt1 | contig 54915 bp, 50 predicted proteins | sample Fk160mmetaG_FD_108192 | JGI IMG/M metagenome (GOLD analysis project Ga0160422, IMG submission 108192) | Marine microbial communities from the Central Pacific Ocean - Fk160115 60m metaG | ecosystem: Environmental > Aquatic > Marine > Oceanic > Photic zone | place: The Central Pacific Ocean... | reverse complement strand
TGTATAGTGTAGCTAGTCCCTTTGGCCATTGATCTAATTCCCCAAACTGATTCAGCCCAAAACTCACCACCCCAAATCTTCTCATTTGAATACTCCTCTTGGGCTAATAAATTTGAATTAAAACTCGATAAAAGAATCACCCAACTCAAGAGTGAATAAGTAAATTGTCTCATAGTTATAAAACCGGTTTATTTTTGACATCGTACAAGATAGTAAGTCAGACATGCCTGAAAGCATTTATAAGGTTTTTTCTCATCTAATTCACCCTGATAGACTTCACGAAAGTGATGAAGTGTTAGATAGGAATTCAGTTGATGAAACTGAAGATTTATTCTATAGGCCAAACCTAGTAGCAGAACCCACTTCTACAGAAGAGGTTCGCAAGTTGTTGGCTGTGGCTTACGAGCACAATGTTCCAGTAACAGCTGCTGGGGCTAGAACTGGTTTAAGTGGCGGTGCGTTAGCAGTTAGCGGAGGTTTAGCGCTTTCATTGAGGCGTATGAATAAGATTTGGGCTATAGATGAGGTTAATCACCAAGCTATAGTTGAGCCAGGTGTGATTACTGAGGTATTACAAAATGCAGCTGCTGAAAAGGATTTGTTTTATGCAGTAGACCCTGCATCAAGGGGAACTTGTACTATTGGAGGAAACCTTGCAGAAAACAGTGGAGGACCAAGGGCAGTAAAGTACGGAGTGACTAAGGATTGGGTTCTGAATTTAGAAGTGGTATTGGCTGATGGGTCTATTGTAGAGACAGGTGCAAACACATTGAAAAACAGTACAGGTTACAATTTGACAGGCTTGATGGTAGGGAGTGAAGGGACACTTGGAATAATTACTAGAGCAACTCTCAAGCTTTTGCCTTTGCCAAAATTTCAAGCTCTAATGTTTGTCCCTTTTGCAAATGCTATTGATGCATGTAAGGCGGTGTCAGCAGTGTTTAGGGCTGGTGTGCAGCCAAGTGCTATGGAATTTATGGAAAAAGATGCCATGGATTTGGCAAGGAAGTTTACAGGAAACTATGATATTGAATTAGACTCTAATCATCAAGCATACCTGTTAGTTGAGGTAGATGGATTTCAACAAGATGAATTGATGCCTCAGTGCGAGAAGATGTTAGAAGTTTTGGAAGGTAATGGGTGTGGAGAGGTTTTGTTTGCAAATTCTACAGCTGAGCAAGATGCTCTTTGGTTTTTGAGGAGAAGAGTAGGAGAAGCTGTTAAAGCAGAGAGCATCTACAAAGAAGAGGACACGGTTGTGCCCAGAGGATGTTTGCCACAATTATTAGAAGAAGTAAAGAGGATAGGAGAAGAGTTTGGCTTTAGGTCAATATGCTACGGGCACGCTGGAGATGGAAATCTTCATATAAACATTTTAAAAGATGATATGGACGATTCAAAATGGAATAATGAGTTGCCCAAAGCAATAACAGAGTTATTTCAAAAAGTTGTTGAGATGGGAGGGACCTTGAGTGGGGAGCATGGGATAGGTTTAGTTCAAACTCCATATATGCATATCGCTTGTTCAAAAGCGCAGCTCGATGCAATGAAATCAATAAAAATGGCTTTGGATCCAAAAGGGATATTGAATCCGGGAAAAATTTTCCCTCAAGACTAAATTTTAGTTGTGAATATTCAACTGAGCGCTTTGGTTGGTTGAAAGCGTACACACCCTAATTTAGTCAACTCAATACCGTAAGAAATGGCACAAGATTTACTCAAAGGAAAGAAAGGCATCATATTCGGTGCTCTAAACGATATGTCAATTGCGTGGAAGGTTGCTGAACAAGCTGTTGCGCAAGGAGCTGAAATTGTACTTACAAATGCGCCAGTTGCTATGAGGATGGGTGCAATTAACGAGTTATCTGCTCAGTGTAATAACGCTCCTGTTATACCTGCTGATGCAACAAGTGAAGAGGATTTGCAAAATCTAATTGAAGGTGCAATGGAACACTTTGGTGGAAAGTTTGATTTTATCCTTCACAGTATTGGTATGAGCCCAAACGTTAGAAAAGGTAGACATTACACAGATGTTAACTACAAGTTTTACGATACTACATTAGACGTAAGTGCTATTTCACTTCACAAAACTTTGGCTGTTGCAAAGAAATTAGATGCGATTAATGATTGGGGTTCAGTAGTAGCCTTAACCTATATCGCAGCCCAAAGAATTTTCCCTGATTACGGAGACATGGCTGATGCAAAATCTTTGTTAGAGAGCATTACTAGATCTTTTGGCTATCACTACGGTGTAGATAAAAAGGTTAGAATAAATACGGTATCTCAATCTCCAACAATTACTACTGCTGGATCTGGGGTTAAAGGATTTGACGAATTCATTGCGTATTCAGAATCTATGTCGCCACTTGGTAATGCCGATGCACTAGCATGTGCAGATTACTGTATTAGCTTGTTTAGTGATCTAACTCGCTTTGTAACAATGCAAAACCTTTTCCACGATGGAGGGTTTTCAAATACAGGAGTAAGTATGGAGGTGATATCTAAATTCGCCCCTGAAGAGTAGAGGTAATTATATCTTTTTCTAAATCCCAACCTCTAGCGGGACTGTATTCCCTGCCGTAGAAAATTATTTGAAGATGGAGTTTGTTCCACAATTCACGTGGGAACAATCTCTTCGCATCCTTTTCTGTAGTTTCTACGTTTTTGCCTGAGCTAAGTCCCCATCTAAACATTAGTCTGTGAATATGAGTGTCTACTGGAAAGGCAGGGACATTAAATGCCTGTGCCATTACAACTGACGCTGTTTTATGACCAACCCCAGGAAGTTCTTCTAGTTTTTCAAAATCAGCGGGAACATCACCGTGATGTTTTTCTACAAGGATTTTAGACAATATATGTATTGCTTTTGATTTCCTAGGTGAAAGACCACATGGTTTAATTATTTCTCTAATATCTTCAATATCCTGCTCCATCATTTTTTGTGGAGTAGACGCGAGGTTAAATAAGTCTGGCGTAACAGTATTTACCCTCTTATCTGTACATTGTGCAGAAAGCAATACAGCAATAAGAAGAGTATATGGGTCAGTGTGGTCAAGAGGTATTGGAGTCTTTGGGTATAATTCCTCAAGTTTATCAATTACAAATTGAACCTTCTCTGCCTTTTTCATTCTTCAATCTCAACAATGTGCCTTCCCTCAACTAAAATGTGACTTACATCGAGATTTGGGGATTCATAGTCCAAAACGTTCTCTTGATCGTCGAAAACATCCATTAATAATCCTTGAGTAAATACTAGGTTTGTGTCGAGTACAAATTCCTTTGATTCCATATATACATAGGTAATATCATAATCGCACTCGTATCCAACCCAATCCAGCTTCAAAGTCTCTTTACCATGGTTAATACTGAATTTAGAAAGTACGTATTCTGCAATTAGAGAGTCGGTTTTGGCTTGGAATTGAAGATCTATTTTGAAACTCTCATGCCCAATATTCCTCACAGCTAATTCCAAATCATCGGTGAAGATGTTCATGCTCATTTGCAGAGTATTTGTAGTCGAATTGTAATGCACCTTTGTTCTTGAAAAATGAAAGTCATGAACAATGGGTAGTATAAACAAACTCAAAATGATGGTCCGAATCATGGCCTAAAGGTATATATCTTTCGAGTATGGAGACAAAGGATGTGTTTGGAAGTGATGCAGCAATTGATTTAAAATCTCGACTTAAAGCAGCATCAAGTATTGTTTTAACTGGACATAGATCTCCAGATGGCGACGCGGTTGGATCTTGTTTGGCTCTGTGGAATCATCTAAAGGAATATGGAATTTCCTCAAAAGTTGTTTTGCCCGATGAATTTCCAGGTTTTTTAAATTGGATGGAGGGCCAAAACGAAATTGTACTTCATTCAAATGATCCAAACTCAACAGAATCTTTATTAAAAGAAGCGGACGTGATGTTTGTTTTGGATTATAATGCTCCTTCTAGAGTAGGAGAAATGCAAAATGCCCTAGAGTGTTCAAATGCATTTAAGATTATGATTGACCACCATCAACACCCCGTTGATTTTGTCGATTTAATGTTTTCTGATGAGAAAAGTTCTTCGACATCTGAAATGATCTTTAGGTTAATTGAAAGATGGGGAGAGGCAGATAAGTTGTCAACTAATTCCGCTGCGTGTCTCTATTGTGGGATAATGACTGATAGTGGCTCATTTAGGTTTCCGTCAGTAACTCCAAGAACACATAGGATTGTTGCATCCCTATGTGAAACGGGTATTGACCATAGCTCAATACACGCTAAGGTTTATGATAATAATAGGGAGGGTCAACTGAAGCTAGTTGGATATGCAATAACAGAAAAACTACAAGTGTTTCCTCAGTACAAAGCAGCAATTATATCATTGAGTGCTGAGGAACTTTCTAGATTTGGGTATGTCAAAGGTGATACTGAGGGATTGGTAAATCAAGCGTTGAGTGTTGAAGGAGTAAACTTTGCCGCATTTGCTCATGAATCCGACGAGAGAGTCAAAATTAGTTTCAGGTCTGTTGGAAAATTTAGCGTTAGAGACTTTTCAGCTAATCACTTTGGGGGAGGAGGTCATCATAATGCTGCTGGAGGTGCTTCGACAAACACGTTAGATGAAGTTGTACAGAAGATAATTTCACTACTACCTGAGTATGCATCTGATCTAGATTACATAGCACCATGAGATATTATGTTCTGCTAATCGCAACTTCTATTTTGCTTTTATCCTGTTGGTCAAACCCCAGGCCTATGGAAACAAATAATGAACTTTCTATAAATGAAGTTTTAATCAAAGAGCAGATAAAAAGGCACAAGTCTGAAATGAAAATTATTGACTCTCTTTCTACTGCGTGGTCTTGGACTCCAGATACCATTATGGGAGGGATCTTAGTTGAAAGAATTGGGAGTTCTGATTCTTTTAATGCAAAAGGTGATACTGTGAGGCTAAGTGTTGATGTTAGTCTAGTAAATGGAAATCACTGCTATTCGAATGATTCTTTGTACCTTATAATTGACCACTATCAAGGTCCAGCGGCATTTAATGAAATTGCAAAGCACATTGGTATAGGTGATAGTTGTTCTGCACTAGTGCCTTCAGCAATGGGGTTTGGTATTAAGGGTGTGCCAGGTGTTGTTCCACCTGGAGCTATGATTCAAATAAAAGCTACCCTGCCAATCGATTAAGCCAATCCAAAACGGCTTCATCTAGCATTTGATATACGTTTTCAAATCCTTCATTACCGCCGTAGTAAGGGTCTGGAACATTAGTTCCATCAATGACCATGTGAATTTTTGCCTTCTCTTCTTCATTGACTGCCAAAGAAATTAAGTCTCTATAATTTGAGCTATCCATGGCAAGAATTACATCGAATTCATGAAAGTCGTAATGATGAAATTTTCTAGATCTCTGATGGCTTATATCATGACCGTGATAAGCCATGATTTCAATTGATCTGTGGTCAGGAGGGGAGCCAGCATGCATGCCAATGGTTCCAGCAGAGTCGACAATTATTTTCCTACTGTAATTTTTAGAGTAATGTTCTAATAACCCATGGCAAATTGGCGACCGACAAATATTGCCAAGACAAATAGTAAGAATTCTTATGGGTTTCTCTTCCATGTTGTTAAAATAAAAACGGGGTCTTCAATTGACCCCGTTGTTATTAGTGTATTGCTAATTTCTTTTCTAAATCCTCCAAGTACTTTCTGAAGTGCTTGTCAGTTTCGCTTAGATTGTTAACCGTTCTACAAGCGTGAAGTACAGTAGCATGGTCCTTACCTCCACAGTGTAGACCAATGTTGGCAAGAGATGATTTTGTCATCTTCTTTGCGAAGTACATTGCAATCTGTCTTGCTTGTACAATTTCTCTCTTTCTGGTCTTTGATTTTAGTAGCTCGATAGGAAGATCGAAGTAGTCACAAACAACTTTTTGGATATAATCAATGCTTACTTCTCTAGCTGTATTCTTCACAAACTTGTCAATCATTTGACGAGCTAAATCAAGTGTTATAGCTTTCTTATTTAAGCTGCTTTGAGCTATAAGCGAAATTAGTGCGCCCTCCAATTCTCTAACATTAGTAGTGATGCTATAAGCGAGGTATTCAACTACCTCTCTAGGCATGTCGATGCCATCAGCATACATCTTCTTTTCTAGAATAGCCATTCTAGTTTCTAATGAAGGAGTTTGTAGGTCTGCACTTAGTCCCCACTTAAAGCGGCTTAGAAGTCTCTGCTCCATACCCTGCATTTCTACTGGTGGTTTATCTGCCGTAAGTACAAGCTGCTTTCCAGTTTGGTGTAGGTGGTTGAAGATGTGGAAGAATACATCCTGAGTCTTCTCCTTTCCACTAAAGAATTGCACATCGTCTATTATGAGGACATCAATCATTTGGTAGAAGTGACTAAAGTCATTTACAGTGTTGTTTCTTACTGAGTCAATAAACTGATGAGTGAATTTCTCAGAAGTAACATATAGTACTGTCTTTTCAGGATTTTGATTCTTTATCTCCAAACCAATTGCGTGAGCTAGGTGAGTTTTACCTAAACCAACTCCTCCATAAATAAGAAGAGGGTTAAAGGCTGTTCCGCCAGGTTTGTTCGCTACAGCAAAACCAGCTGAGCGAGCAAGACGGTTACATTCACCTTCTACGAAGCTGTCAAATGCGTAATTTGGGTTTAAGTTGGAATCAATCTTAAGCTTACGTAACCCAGGGATAACGAAAGGATTTTTGATTGGAGCTGGTTCGCCAACTACTGGCATATTAACAGCAGGATTTTTTGTTGCTGCTTGATTAGTAGTAGGAACTTTTACTGTGTATGGATTTGCTTGATTTCCTTCCATGCTGTGTTCCATAATAATACTGTATTCCAATTTAGCATCCGCGCCCAATTCCTTTCGAACAGTTTTTCTAAGAAGAGACACATAGTGTTCTTCGAGCCACTCGTAAAAGAATTGAGATGGTACTTGAATTGTTAGTACGCTTTCTTCTAGCTTCACCGGTTTAATGGGTGCAAACCACGTTTTATACGCTTGAGAGCTGATGTTATCGCTTATGACTTCTAGGCAGCGAGCCCAAACTTGATTGTGGTTTTGTTCCATAAATTCGATTTGATTATCGTGGTGATTAGAGGAGTGCTAATTTTTTACAAAACATCTGTAAAAAAAAATGTTTTGGGTATTGTTTTTTCAGAAAGTTTGAATTAAATGAAACGATTAAAAAGAAGAATTTAATTTATTTATTTTTTCCAATCCTTGAGCTAAGTAAATTCCTTTTGGTGAGTTTCAGTGAGTTAAGAAATAATAGACCCAAACTAAAATGTAGATTTGAATTTTTTATTCACCTCCTTAACCCTCTTTTCAATCAAAAAATATTTGTGATAATTAGAAAATTTGATGCAATTTTAATTCGGTCTCAACATTAATTTCATTAAATGGATAAAAATTATACCTCTGGCTGGAAAGAAAATGACGGTGAAAAAGTGTTTTATATCCACCATCGTGTGAGATATGCAGACACAGACAAAATGAATATGGTCTATCACGGTTCATATGTACCAATGTTGGAAGCTGCAAGAGTAGATACTTTAAGAGCAATTGGATGGGTATACGACGAGATGGAGAAGGAAGGTGTCTTATTGCCAGTAGTTGACCTTAAATTAAAATATTTTGTTCCTGCTCGATACGATCAAATACTTAGGATAGAAACTCACGTTTTAGAAAGTCCAATATCTAGATTAAAATTTTCCTTTTCAATTTTTCACGAAAACACCTTATTAGTTAATGCTCAAGTTTGTCTTGCTTTTGTTGACGCTTCATCTTCAAGGCCGACAAGAGCTCCTGCAGCTTTAGTCCAAAGCTTGGTGTCTCACTCGTTGATTCACGAATAACTCTTTCCAAACTCGGCGACCATCCATCAACACATGCCGATATAATGTTTAATTGCTTCAGTGGAGTCAAAGTGTTTTATTCTGTCTGCTACAACTGAAAATTCAATTTTATTTTTTTCGTACTTTTTTAAAAAAGCCCTAATCAAATTTGCAAATCCGTTATAACAGCTGAATGAATATCTCTATGATGTATATAACGCCAGCTTCATTGAGAGAGTGATGATGGAGTAAATAATTCAATAGCCCAATTCTTCTGCCACATCTTCTAGCGGCACTAATATCCCATCTTTAAGAATAGGTATAGCTTTAACATTATTAGGCGTTAGGCAATAACTCACATCTGCATTTAAATCTAAAGCTCTAAGTCTTCTTCTGTGAGAGCTTGCCTTCAAGTAAGCAAACATATTTTCTTTTGCTGAGCGATAAATAAACTTAGCTGCAACGGAACTGTCTTCATAAGATTGGAACTGCCCACTTTCTAGCAAAATGTCCGTAATTGCACCTCCGCAAATTGTGTCTTCTAAATTAAACTTGTCTTTCCAACCAGAGGCAAGTATAAGCACGTCGCGCTTTTGTTTTACAAGCCAGTTACAAAGACTTTCAAGGTTGTTTAAAGATCCAATAACTACAGTCTTTTTCTGTTCTGCCATCCTAATCGCCTTTGTTCCATTTGTTGTTGTTAGAGCTATAGTCCTGCCTTTAAGCTCAGGCTTCATATAGGTGTATGGTGAGTTTCCAATATCAAATCCATCAACTACTGCTCCATTTCTTTCAGCAGCTACTATGTAACCTTTATGTTGGTATTCTATTGCTTCTTCTAAAGTTGCTACAGGTATTATTCCCTTAACACCGTGTTCAATAGCTGTGCATATTGCTGAAGTAGCTCTAAGAACATCGATTACTACAATTAAGTCAAATCCATCTTCATACTGATGGAAATCACAAGGTGCAAAACACACCTCTACTCGGTTTAGATTTTGCTCAGATAACATTAATTAGGCCAAATCCAAAAAAGGAAATCCAACAACCACAGCTTGAATTTGCTTATTGCGAATCTGAACACTTACAGTCGTTCCCTTTTTTGTGAAATTTCTATCAATATAAGCCATTCCAATCCCTATTCCTAATGTGGGGCTCATAGTTCCGCTTGTAATTTCGCCAATAATTTGGTCATCGAGATTTACAACTTTATATCCATTTCTTGGAATTCCTCTGTCAATAATTTTAAGCCCAACTAACTTTCTATTAGGCCCATCTGATTTAATAGCTTCAAGTCTGTCTTTGTCAATAAAGTCTTTGTTGAATTTAGTTATCCATCCAAGTCCAGCTTCAATTGGGTTTGTCTCTTCGTCAATATCGTTTCCATAAAGACAGAAGCCCATTTCCATTCTTAAAGTATCTCTGGCACCTAGGCCACATGGCTGAACTCCTTTTTCTATAAAGGCTGTCCAAATTTTAGAGGCAGCATCGTTTGGCATATAAATTTCAAATCCTCCTGCTCCAGTATATCCTGTCGCAGAAACGATGCAATCGAATCCCAAAACCTTTGTCTCAGTAAATGTGTAGTATTTCAACTCACCTGGATTAGGTGATCCAGGATCAATTAGAGGGGCAATTTTAGAATTTGCATTAGGACCTTGTATTGCAATCAGTGAAAAAGAGTCCGAATCGTTTGTCAGTTTTACATCGTACCCATTTTCAGATGCGATTTGATTTACCCAATTCCAATCCTTTTCAAGATTGCCCGCATTTACTACTAATAGATATTCTTGTTCAGATTTTCTGTAGACAAGGAGGTCGTCAACTATGCCGCCTTTACCGTTTGGCATACAGCTGTATTGGATTTTACCATCGAATAGAGCTGCTACATCATTTGATGTTATGTATTGTAAGAAACTCAAAGCGTCAGGACCTTTGACTATAAACTCACCCATATGACTAACGTCGAACATGCCAACGTCGTTTCTAACAGCATTGTGCTCTTCCTTTAATCCTGAATAAGAAACAGGCATTTCAAATCCAGAGTAAGGAACCATTTTAGCGCCTAAGTCTAAATGATTTTGGTAAAAGGCAGTTTTAATTAAATCAGACACTTATATAGTCTTTTTGTTTAGGTGCGCAAAGATACATTGGTCCACCATTTTTTGGCTTCTGGACCACCATGGAAAATTGCATCTAAAATTGATCTACCAGCTATAAATCCATTTCTGTCTTCAAAAACTTGAGGGTAAGGCGTGTATCCCCATTTATCGCTTATTAAAAGACCCTTTTTTCTATAATCATTTTCTATATCTGAAGAGTATGATTTATTTCTTTCAATATGTTGTATACCAAGCTCTGATTCGACCCACTTAATTGTTGCCAAATTGAAATTAAGTAGGCTTTGTCCTGGGTTACCCATGGAATTAAAAAGAACAAGCAATGTGTTTTCAAAATGTTCGTAAAATGGAGCTGAGCTATAAGCGGTTTTAATATTCTTCATTAGGAATACTGGATCCATTTGATCTGTGAAAACTATATCTTTAATAAGTCTTGATTCTGAGTTTCTCCTATGTACTGGAATAGTTAAATCCCAAACCCCCTGTGAATTTGCTAGCAATATCCTATTTCTAATGCTTTGCTTTACATAGTTCTCATGGACTTCTATTAATGCATTAGAATCTTCTTGATAAGCAAGATGATACCAACTAATAGGTGGGAACGGGCAGGATGGAAGTATCACTATTTTACTGTTGTAAACAATCTATCCCAACGGATCTTAGACTCGCCGTGTTGGGCTTTGTTTTGCTTGCTAAACCAAGTGAATGATGCGCGACCAACAATGTGATCATTAGGAACAAAGCCCCACATTCTAGAATCTGCTGATCTGTGTCTGTTATCACCCATCATCCAGTAGTAGTCTTGTTCAAATGTATAGAAAGATGCAATTTCACCATCTATATAAATCACACCGTCTCTTTCAATAAGATCATGACCATCATAAACTGTAATTACCCTTCTATATATATATAGGTTGCGGAGTGTTAGTTCTACGGTTTGGCCTTTTCGAGGAATTGTAACTGGACCAAAGTCATCTAAAGTCCATTCATTAAACTCTTCTGTGTAAGCATTTGGGAAAATTTGAAGAGTGCCTTTTCTGTTTACGGTACTCATGATTTCCACACTGTTGGCCAAATCTGAATTACTAAGGATCTCAGCTTCAGAGTTTGTAAGAGCAATGATTATATCAAATCCATCAGTTGTGTTTAATACACTTCCTAAATCTTGATTAGTTAGCTCAAGTGACTTAATTGCCCTTTCTGCTTTAGTCCTGCTGCTAAATTCAACCCTGTATTCGTATTGTAGATTTTCAGGATTTTCAATAGCAACCCCGTCAATCATAACTTGTCGATTAACGATTTCAAGTGTCTCACCTGGAAGCCCTATGCATCGCTTCACGTAGTTTTCTTTCTTGTCTACAGGTCTGCTCATTAAGCCAGTGCTTCTCTTTCCAGCTTTTCTTGCTTTATCTAAGAACTCATCGGGATTCTCACTAAATCTTTTCACATCGCCACCAGCGTACTTAATAGCTTGGTTTCTAAGAATGCCATAATAGTCGTGACCTGCTAATTGCTTATCTACATATATTGTATCGCCAGGAGGGAAGTTGAATACAACAGCATCTCCTCTTTCTATATTTCTAAAACCTGGTAGTCTAGTGTAAGGAAGGGTAAACCATGAGGTGTAGCTTGGAACCATAGAATATGGTAAACTGTTGTGAATTAATGGAGCTGAAAATGGCGTTTCAGGTAGTTTGGGGCCATAAGTCATCTTATTTACAATCAAGTAATCCCCTACAAGCATACTACCTTCCATCGAACCGGTTGGTATTGTGAATGTTTCAAATGAATACGTTCTAAATACGCTTGCTACTATTACAGCCCAAAGTATCGCTTCTCCCCATTCTCTTGCAGAGGATTTTTTCACCTTTTTCCAATTCCTTGGTCCAATATATTCTGAATTACTTTTTGCCAGCTTTGGTAATGCCACCCATGGAATAGCACCAAAAAACCATTGTTCTGCAGTTGACCTTTTTCCAAAGACTATCCCAAGTTCAACGTGCATTATAGTAAGCATTATCAAGTTCACGCCTGGAACTAAAAGAAATAATGCCCAATACCAAGGCCTGCCATTAATTTTTAAAATGGCTAAATGGTTGAGTCCTGGAATATAACCATGCCAAACTGTGCCACCGTATTTTTTAATAAGTGCTGGGACAAACAGTAAGTGTTCAAGGCATATTAAGCCCAAAAGTATCCAAGGTATCATACTCATATCAATTCTCTAATCATATCGTCCATAGTGAACACTCCGCTCACTCCTTTGGACTTTTGTTCAAGTGTCCAATTTGCAGCTCTAACTGCTCCTAAAGCAAAACCCAATCTATTTTTTGCCTCATGTTTTATAGAAATACTATCAATATCAGAATCCCACTTTAATTTGTGAATCCCAATAATTTCACCCTCACGCACTGATTCTACTACTAAATCAGAATAACCACCAGCAATTTTAACTTTATCTGACAAAGTAATTGCAGTACCACTTGGTTTGTCCAATTTGTGAACGTGATGACTCTCCTCAATCGATGGCGTGTAGATATTGAATGCGGCCATAGTTTTAGACATATTAGAAGCAAATGAATTTAGAAGGTGGACTCCAATGCTAAAATTAGTAGCGTGAAACACAATACCATTTTTCTCCTTCACCAATTTTTCAATTAAGGCCAAATCTGAATGCCAACCTGTCGATCCAACAATTACAGGCAACCCAGCCTCGACGCATGAGGCAATATTTTTTGATGCGCTTCTGGGAGTAGAACTCTCCAATACAAAATCACACTCAAGGCCATTTGCATTCCATCTTTCCTTACTTGTAATTCTGTGAGTAATTTGCCCACCAGCATTTTCCCACGCTTCTCCAACAGCTTTTCCAAGTCTTCCATAACCAATTATTGCTAGCTTCATTACAGAATAAATTTAAGGCCAACTTGCCAAGATTGAGTAGGTGTGTAGCCAGAATATGGAGGAATGAACTTGAGACTTAAATCTTCACTAGAATCAAAGAATCTCAAATGGGCATCAACGTTTGCATCAATTATTTGAAGTATATATACTCCTACAAGTGTTAGATAAGATAAATCTCTATACCTTCTGAACAAGTAAGTTCCATTTTCTAAATCAGATTCAGAATAATAATTTCCATTACTGTCCGTAGGTCTAATTCTTGGAGTTTTTCCTCTTGAAGTATGAATCCAAGCTTGCTTAAACTCATTCATATGCTCAGTGTTTTCTATAATATAGTAAACACTAGTGCCAAGCGATATATATACAAGGGGAGCCTTCCAATATTTTTTATTTATCACCTGCCCAGATCCAGGCAAAACTGAAGCCCATTTTGTAGTTTTTCTTACTCTGATTTGGCTCTCAGTAAGTTCTGATTTTTTATTCCTTTCTTTTTTGCCATGGATTTCTTGTGATAGGCCAAACAAGGGAAATGTCATGATTGCTATCAAAAGCAGAGTTCGCATTAGTTTGACAGTTTGTCTAGGAATGATTCTAATTCTTCGTTTGAGTTAAATCTAATCTCAATTTTACCCGAGTTGTTGCTCGTTTTAATTAGTTTAACTTTTTGAGCGAATCTGAGTTTGATTGAATCTAATGCTTGGGCCTGATCGTCAGATAAGAAGTAATTAGGTTTTTTCCTCTTATTTTTCCTCTTTCCTTTTCTGCTCATTTCTTCAGCAAGCCTAACGCTGATGTTTTCATCCTTAATTAAGCTGAAAAGTATCATTTGTTGCTCAGGATTATCTGCCATTGCTAATAATGCTTTAGCATGTCCTTGACTTATATCTTTTGTTACAAGAGCAATCTGAATTTCTTCTGGCAATTCAAGTAATCTAAGTTGGTTGCTAATTGAAGGCCTTGATTTCCCAACTAGAATACCCAATTCCTCGTGACTCAAATTACATTCTGCAATAAGTCTTTGATATGAGGATGCAATTTCAATAGGGTGGAGGTCTTCTCTTTGAACATTTTCAACGAGAGCCATTTCTAAAAGCTTTTGGTCGTCAGCTTCTCTGATGTAAGCAGGTAATTCCTCTAAACCAGCTATTTGACTAGCTCTAAACCTTCTTTCACCACTTATTATTTGATACTTTAATGCACTTAGCTTTCTTACAGTTATTGGCTGTATGATTCCTAATTCTTCAATGCTAGCAGCAAGTTTTTGAAGAGCTTTTTTATTGAACTCTGTTCTGGGCTGGTCCAGGTTTGGCTGAATTTGACCTATTGGAATTAAGGAAATGTCACCAGCCATCTTTCCAATTATTCTTGGAGATAATTTAGATGAATTATTGCCCTGTAATTCATCTGGACTTCTGAAAAGGGGGTGCTTTTGTTTTACTCCAGAACTATAGTGGTCCTGGTAATGAGGCATATCTGTTAATCCTCTTCCTAATCCTTTTGAAGTTTTAGATTTTGACATTTTCTAACCCAAAATGTCATTCAAGAACTTATCTTCATCTGAAAGTTGAGTGTACTTATTTTTTTGAAGCACCTCTCTTGCAAGGTTCAAGTAGTTAATTGATCCTTTGCAAGTAGCGTCGTGTATAATAATTGACTCTCCGTGACTAGGAGCTTCGCCAAGTCTTGTGTTTCTATGAATCACGGTATTGAGAACTAGATCCTGGAAGTGAACTCTGACCTCTTCAACAACTTGGTTGGCAAGTCGCAATCTTGTGTCATACATGGTTAAAAGAATACCTTCAACACAGAGCTTCTCATTCAAGCCACCTTGTACAATTTTAATAGTGTTTAAGAGCTTGCCCAAACCCTCTAAAGCGAAGTATTCACACTGAACAGGAATCATGACAGAGTCTGATGCAGTTAATGCGTTAAGAGTAACCAACCCCAAACTTGGAGCACAGTCAACAACTATAAAGTCGTATTCCTCCTTTATTGACTTTAACGCCAAAGACAGTTTGTGTTCTCTACTTTCAGCATCAACCAATTCTATCTCTGAACCAATTAAATCAAGGCTTGAGGGTAGAAGATCTAGATTTGGTGAACTAGTTGAAATAATGGCGTCTTTTATATGAACAGTTCCGTTTAGAACTTCATAGGTTCCTTTTTCACTTGAATATGGGTCTACTCCAACACCACTTGTTGCATTAGCTTGAGGATCTGAATCTACAAGAAGAGTTTTGTATTCAAGAACACCTAAGCATGCGCTCAGGTTAATGGCAGTAGTAGTTTTTCCTACTCCACCTTTTTGGTTTGCTACAGCAATTATTTTTCCCATATTCTTATTAGTCTTAAGGCAAAGTTTGGCCTTTTGCTAAGTTAGAATTTGGAAGATGGATTTGCTCGCAAAGTTTTACACAGTTTAGCCCAATAGAATAAGCTATTGAGCATCTTTTTGGTGTGAAACTTGTGGATAAAGTTTAAAGATCGTCGAATTCAACTTCGTCCTCTGTAGAAGCGTTAGAGGTTTTCTCTGATTTTGCTTCACTAGATTCTTCTGAAGCGTTGCGTTCTGCTATTGGGTCGCGGTATTCTCCAGTAGCCATAAGTTCTTTGATTTTATCAGTAGCATCGATAAAACCATCTTCAAACTTCTCAAAATCTTCTCTGTAAAGGAAAAGCTTATGTTTTTGGTAGTGGACGTTTCCGTCATTGTCGAAGTTTCTCTTTGACTCTGTAATTGTCATGTAAAGATCTTTTCCTCTAGTCTCTTTTACATCGAAAAAATAAGTGCGTTTTCCAGCTCTTACACGAACTGAGTACAATTCCTCTCTGTTCTCGTTTTCGTAATCTGACATCTTCTTGTACTTTTTGTTTCGTCTAAGTTAATCAAAAATCATCTGGTTAAAAACACTGTACCTCTTTTAGCTCTTGGATATCCAATTTGGTCTACCCAAACTGCATCCCAAACATAGGCTCCATCTGGGCAGTAATGTTCTCCATTTGGACCTTTTTGGCCTAACCAAGGCGTTTCGTTTTCAAGTGTTTCCCAAACCTTTTCACCCCATCTATTGTAGATGGTTAATTTATATGAATTAGCACCTAGAATTATTGGCAACCAGGTATCATTAATTCCGTCGTTATTCGGAGTGAAGGTGGTCGGAGCATAAAATACAGACCCAGAGATACTTACTTCACCAATAGCTGTATTTACACATCCGTACTCGTTAATTAATGTTTGTGTTATAGTAAAATACCCACCATCTGAATATAGGTATTGGCCATTGCAATCTTGAATAGATCCTCCATCTCCAAAGTTGTAATAACAATCCACATTTGAGTCCCCTAAGTTTGTAACGTTAACAAGTGGAGTTAGTATATCTACATGGTTTGGATCAACATCGAAAGCAGCAAAAGGAACAGGGTAGATGTTTATCATGTTTTCTTGCATTATTGATAGCTCTTGCACACAATAACCTCCAGTACTCATTTCAAGAGTAATGTCATAATTGCCTGGGTATAGGTATTGATGAAGAGCGTTAGCAGTTGTTGAAGTTGTACCATCTCCAAAATCCCATTCATATACAGTTGCAGTATTTGTAGTGCTATTGTTTGTGAATGATACCTGATGAGGTGGACATCCTTCCAATGGACCAGCAGAAAAATTTATTGTAGGATCTTCTATTGCTTCTACTAATTGTGTAAAGGTTTCAATGCAACCATTTAACCCAGGGATTTCAGCAGTGAGAGTTACTTCATACTCACCAGGCTCAGAGTAAATAAGGTTAGTTACTTGAGTCCCATTCACATCTGCATTTAAAATTGGTCCACCAAAATCCCAAGAGTATAAAGTGTTTTCATCAATTGATGCAGTGCCAGTCATTGAGAAGTTGTGTGTAGAAAAACAGTCAGGTTCTGGCGGTGTAAATTGGGGTTGAAGTAGGTAGTGAATTTCAACCTCTCCTGTTGTTGTGTTTGGGCAAGTAAATGGAGCAAATGCTGTTAGAGTAATTGTATATGTTCCAGAATCAGAAAATGTATACTCTGGTTCAAAATCATATGAAAAGTCATCGAGAAGTGGTGTGCCAAAATCCCACAAATATGTTTCGGCATTCTCTGAGTTGTTTTCAAATGTAAAAGTGAGTCCTTCGCAAAATCCAGTTTGGTCTTCTATTGAAGCTATAGGTTCAGGTGGCGCTTCATACTCAAAAGAAGTTTCTGCAATACATCCGTGGTTGTTTACAGTTAAATCAACTGTCCAATTTTCAGCATTAGAAAAACTAACGTTTTGTGGATTTGCTATATCACCAGTTGAGGGTATTCCTCCGTAAAAATCCCAAAAGTAAGTTGCATCATTATTCAAGTTACCACTTACTTCAAAATTGAATGTTTCTGTGTTGTTTACACAAGCAAAATCCTCAAGTTCAATAATTGGGTCTAAAGGTTCAAACACATCAAAAATTTGGGACGATGTGTCTGCACAAGGCCAAGTTGGATTTGCAATTAGTGTGACAACATATGTTCCTGTGTCGGGAAATGTGAATTCAGGTTCGTATTCTGTACTTACATCTGAATCAGTGCCATCAACCCCAAAGTCCCATTCGTAATCTTCAGCATTAATAGAGTTGTTCTCGAATGTAAGAGTTTCACCAATACAAAGCTGCTCTGGTTGTTGTGGAGTTACTGCAGATACAATGTTTGCATCGCACATAACTACATTAAACTGGAAATCTCTTAGTACTCTGCCCAAATAAACACCGTCTCGATATTCCTCACAACAAATACCCATAGCATATTGTCCAGGCATTGTTGGTGTTCCGGTTATCATTCCAGTAACGGGGTCAATTTGGAATGCTGGATCAGAAGTGATAGGATAATCTGCAGAAAATCCATTTGAATAAGGCACTGGATTGTATGGTGGGTTAGATGGAGGGTTTGGGGCTGGGTTATTTCCATCTGCTCCATCAAATGGAGCACAAAAAGAATAAACTAACTCATCTCCATCAGTATCAGTTGCACTGTGATCAAAGAAGAATTCAAAATTTGCACAAATTGCTACTGGTGGAAATGCTTCAAAAACTGGAGAATCGTTTATTACAGGAGTAATCTGATTTGTCCCGGGAATTGTAACAGTAGAAGTCATTCCAGGGAAATCCCCAAAGACGTCATCTAAATTGCTAATCGTGGGATTCCTACAGCACCTTTGCCAACATACAGTATATCCACTAGTATTTTCGGGAAGATTTACTGTAAGTGTATATGTTGCTTCTTCAACGCAAAGGTCAGAAGGTGGTATACCACAAGGGTTAGTCATTATGACAGGTACATTTTGTACTGTAGTGTTATTTAAAAAGACATCGTACTCATCAATAAATTGATTTGATCCAGTACTAAAAATCCCAAGTATAATAATATCATCAAAATCAGTTCCTTGAGTATTAGCTGGACCACACTCCCTGTAAACTTTTAAAATAATTTCATAAGAGCCATTCCCTAGATCAACATAGTACATGTCACTACCTATAAGATGAGTTGCATGCACATCATTAGATGCTGACAAGCAGCTTACCAACAAACAAAGTGATATAAATGTCTGAGAAAAAAGTCTCACGAGTTAAAGGTAGGTTATATTCACGCTGTGGAAAAAGAGTTAAATCCTGAACATCAGACGTCGTTTTTCGACTTAGAGTTGCATCCTGATATAGAGGATGGTCTAGAAGCTATGGGATTTAAATCGCCCACACCAATACAAGCTGAAGCAATACCTCATATTCTTGACAAACGAGATGTTTTAGGAATAGCCCAAACAGGAACGGGGAAAACTGCCGCTTTCTTGCTTCCAACTATGGACAGGATTTTAGACACTCCTGATAATGGAAAAGTAAAGGCATTAGTTGTGGTTCCGACCAGAGAGCTTGCAATGCAAATTGATCAAGCTACAGAAGGATTTGGATATTACACTGGGGTGTCGTCCTTAGCAATCTATGGTGGAGGGACTGGTAAGGAGTTTTCAAGAGAAAAGAAAGCTCTTGAAGAAGGAGCTGACATTGTGATTGTTACACCTGGAAGAATGTTGTCTCATTTAAATTTGGGCTACGTAGATTTAAGTGAATTGGAATTTTTGATTCTTGATGAGGCTGACCGAATGTTAGATATGGGTTTCCATCAAGACATTATGAGAATCGCATCTCATTGTAAAAAGGAAAAACAAACATTATTATTTAGTGCTACAATGCCAGAGAAAATGAGGAGGTTAGCGCACGACCTACTGAATAATCCAGTGACTGTTCAGCTAGCATTAAGCAAGCCTTCCGCAAATGTTAAGCAAAGCGCTTATGTATTGTTTAATCATCAAAAGGATGCGGTTTTAGTAGATATTCTAAAAAAGAAAAGTGTTGAAAGTGGAATAATTTTTACCTCTAGAAAAAAGACTGTAAATCAAGTTGTAAGAGCTTTGAGGAACGCAGGTCTTAAATGCGGTAAAATTTCTTCTGATTTAAAGCAGGAAGAAAGGGAGAAGGTGATGTTAGGATTCCGCCAAAAGAAAATCCCTTTATTAGTTGCTACCGATGTTGTCTCCAGGGGAATTGATATAGACAGTATTGAAATAGTCATCAATTACGATGTACCTCCAAATGAAGAGGATTATATCCACAGAATAGGTAGAACAGCACGAGCCCAAAGAAAAGGAGAAGCTTTTACCTTAATCGTTCCGGACGAAATGCTACGATTCGGTAGAATAGAAAAATTAATTGAGAAAAACGTTGATAAGTTAAGTCTTCCAGAAGGTTTGGGAGACGCTCCTGCTTATAACCCAAACAGTGGAAAGCGCAATAAAGACTTCAAAAAAATAAGGGGTAGAAAGTTTAGTAAGGGTAAAAAGAAACTAAACAGGGAGTATGGAAAAAAGCGATAATTGATTTGTTAGACATATTGTCTTTTTTCGGATATTTATGTTATTCAAACAAAATCAACATGAGATTAATTCTCACACTTTCAGTTTTATTGTTTTCTTCATCAGCTTTTTCACAAGTTGAGAAATCTGAATATTTCTTAAGAGGAACTACCTCCTCTGCTGGTTCAACAGCTTATGGAAATTTTGATGGTGAAAACGTAATTGTTCAACAAACAATTGGACAATCCTCTATTGTAGGTGCAGCCCATTCTGCTGAGGCTTCAGCTTTCCAAGGATTTATTCAGCCAAATTTGTTCGACAAAATTCTTACGCCTGATGTCCCTCAAGTTCTTGATGCGAATCTTTATCCAAACCCATTTGTAGAGCAAATTTTTATTGAATTTGACTTTCTACCAGAAACTGACATAAATATTAGTGTCTTTGATATTATGGGCAGTCTGGTTTGGTCTAATTCATATTCCTCAACAGGCTACATAGTTCTTGAGCCAAACAATCTTAGTTACGGATATTACTTTTTGAAAGTTGAATGCGACAGCATGCAACGTGTAGAGAAAATTTTAAAAAATAAATAATGAAGAATTTAACCGCTTTAATTATTGCTGCCCTTTTCAGCTCTATAGTTATAGGTCAAGAGATCTACATGGATATAGGGGCTAGCACTTCAAATTTCAATTTCACTAATTCAAGTGGTGAAATAGTAGATGGGTTTGTTCCCAAAACCTACGATTTATTTAATCTTGGGTATAGGCACAAATACGATGAAAAATTAACTATTACAGCAGGGTTGGCATTTACTGGTTATGGTTCATCAGCTAGCATTGCCCTTCATGATAGCTCGTCTGCATCTATCAATGTTGATTACAGTACTAGATACTTGCATCTCAGAATAGGAGGTGAATATTTAATGTATAGTTATAATGATTATCAAATTTCTACGGTTGCTCATTTAGGAGTTGGTGGTATGATTTATGGAACTCAGAACTTAGATGGTGCTATTTCATCATTAACCGATTTGCCAGCTGAGGACAATGATTTTGGCGATGCTATGTTGACTTTTAATCTTGGTGTTAGAGCAAGTTCACCACTTACAGACAATACAGATTTGTATATAAATTTTTTAGGTGGCGTTTGCAATCCTATTCCTTTTACTTCTGATGGTGAAGAAACTTTGAGAATCTTCGGAGGAAGTGTTTCTGTTGGGCTCGTTATAGACTTAATTGTAGAATAATTATGAAAAATCTTATTACACTTACTCTTTTTTGTGTTTTGGGCTTGAGTGTCTCAGCACAAACTCTAGGAATTAATTATCAAGCGATTATTCTTAATCCACAAGATGTCGAGTTACCAGGGCTAAATGCAGATAATACACCTCTTGTTCTGACTGATATAGATGTTAACTTTTACTTATTAAACTCTGACTCATTAGTTGAATTCTCAGAAGTTCATTACACAACTACAGATGAGTTTGGTATGATTAACCTGTTAATTGGATCAGGTGAATCAATGGATGGATCTGGAATTGATAATGTGGTTTGGGATGGTACATCAAAAACTCTTGAAGTTTGGATTGATGTAAATCTTGATGGCGAATTTGAATTACTCTCATCTCAAGGACTGTCTTATTTACCTCATCCCATGCCTCCACAAATTTATGATCTTTTAGAGGTAATGCAGGCAGATATAGATCAAAACGAAGCTGATTCTGATTCAACTGATATGGTTCTTCAAACAGCAATTGATGCTAATGCTCTGCAGGATTCTTTGGACTTTGTCGCAAGTGAACAAGCCGATTTTTTGTTAGGAATAGCTATTGAAGAAAATGCAGCTGCTGATTTAGCTGAATCTGAAGCAGGTGCTGCAGCCGATGCAAATCTTCAAGCTGCAATTGATGCCAATGCTTCTGCAGACCAGGCCGAATCAGAAGCTGGAACAGCTGCTGATGCTGACTTACAAGTCGCTATTGACGCCAATGCTGCTGAAGACCTAGCTGAATCTGATGCCGGTGCTGCAGTCGATGCTGACTTACAAGCTGCAATTGATGCCAATACTGCTGCAGACCAAGCCGAATCTGATGCAGGCGATGCTGCCGATGCAGACCTACAATTAGAAATCGACGCAAATGCTGTTGCCGATTTAGCTGAATCTGTTGCAGGTGCTGCAGCTGACGCAGATCTTCAAGCTAATATTGACGCTCTTCAAGTATCATCAGAAAGTGCTGACATTGATCTTTCAAATTCTATTGAAGCTAATTACCTAGCAGACCAAGAAGAAAGTGAAGCAGGAGATGCTGCTGATGCAGATTTACAAACTGCAATTGATGCTAACTCTGCATCGGATGCAGCAGTTGCAATTGCTTTACAAAACTCAATTGATGCTAACTCTGCATCGGATGCAGCAGTTGCAATTGCTTTACAAAACTCAATTGATGCTAATACTGCAGCAATTAATGCAAATGCGTCTGCTGATATAGAAGAATCTAATGCAGGTGCAGCTGCTGATCAAGCTCTACAAAATGCCATTGATGCAAACTCAGCATCAGATGCTACTAATGCTTTAATACTTCAAGCTGCAATTGATGCAAATGAAGCTTCTTCTTTAGAAGCCGACGCTAATTTACAATCTGCATTAGATGCGAATTCATCAGCTGATGCAGCCGTAGCAATTGCACTTCAAGCTGCAATTGACGCTAACACTGCAGCTGATGCTGCTGAATCTACTGCAGGTGCTGATGCTGATCTTGCACTTCAAGCTGCATTGGATGCAAATGCCGCTGCTGACCAAGCGGAGTCTGAAGCTGGAGATGTTGCTGATCAAGCAATACTTGATTTGTTAAATCAAAATCAATCAGAATACGAATTAGCTAATTCTGATCTTCAAGCTCTAATCACAGCAAATACAATCGCTGATTCGCAAGAAAGTATAGAAGGTGCTAGCGCAGATGCAAATATTCTTGTATTTGTAAATAGCCAAATTGCTTCTTTAAATCAAAATATTTCTACTGTCCAAGCTGATTTACTACAAAATGGAATTGCCGATGAAAGTGAGTCGACAGCTGGAGATAATGTTGATTCAAGCTTACAGGATCAAATAACTGTAAACTCTGGAGATATTGCAACGAACACAACTGATATTTCAACTAACGTAAGTACAATCGCATCAAACACTACGTCAATCTCTTCGAATACTTCTGATGTTTCTACTAACGTAGTGAATATTGCTAATAATGCGTCAGCTATTTCTTCTACACAGAATCAAGCTAATGCAAATACTGCTGGTGTTTCAACTAACGCTTCAGGCATAACAAATAATGCAGCTGAAATTGTTGATTTAATTGCTACCACAGATGACTTACAAAATGCGGTAAATGCACTTGCTACATTAATAAACGTGTATGCAGCGCAGATTGATGCAAATACTGATGCTATAGATGCTATGGATGGCACTTCTATTGGCCAAATGAACTACTGGAACGGTAGCTCTTGGGTTCCTGTACCAGCTCCGCCTTCTGGCGATGCATATTTACGCCTGATAGGTGGAATTCCTATTTGGGTTGTAGAATAAATTATGAACTAGTTTAACTGTGGTTTTCTTTTAGAAAGATAAACTAGCAAGCTAATACCACTTAACATGAGCAGTACTGATATCAGTTCTGCTTGTGTTATTTCTAGGCCAAACATTTCGAAAGTTGTATTGACTCTTATTTTTTCAATCCAAAAGCGTTCAAAGCCATTAAATATTAAATAGATTGAGAAAAGAATTCCTTGAGTATTGAGCTTAGTTCTAATTGACCACAATATGCTGAAAATCACTACAGCCATCGTGGTTTCATATAGAGAGGTTGGAAATACTGGTACATCTAAGCAAGTTCCATATCCTTCAAAAATTTCCCATGGATCAGATTCTGTGATGTATCTGCCAACTTGATTTACGTTATTAGGGAAATTGTAACTCCAAGTCCATTCTGGAAGCCATGAAAGCCATTCTGGTTGAGGGTTTGGGTTGTCAATACCCCAATCTCCATCACCGCTAACTTGGCATCCAATTCTACCAACTCCATATGCTATCATTAAACTTGGCGCAACAGCGTCTGCTAAGTTTAAGAAGCTGAAATTGTACTTTCTCGCATATAGCCAAACACTAACTCCACCGCAAATAAGACCGCCATAAATTGTTAGACCTCCCAAGAGAGCATTTAGGTTTGGAGCTTTTATAAAGGCAATAAATTGATTCGGGTATTCAATGTAGTGAAAGAGCTTAGCCCCAAGTATTCCGCCGACAGCTGCAACTGTCATAAGTGAACCAATGTGCTCCTTAGGGTGAATTTCAATCTCTTTATACTCAGGTTGTGGAAGTTTGTTTTTATTGAATTCCCACCAATGCCAAATTCCTGCTCCAATTGCTGTAAGCAAGCCCAAAACAAAACTGCCGTCTAACGAGAACAACAAACTTTGGGGTAGAATGCCACCTTGAAATAAAGATTTAGCATTTAATGCCAGATATAGGAATTTCCATCCAAATAAAAACCCAATTCCAGCTTGCCCTAAAATTCCAGAAATTGAAGCTGGTGCACCAGTTAATTCTTTGGCATATGTAGGGGTGAAGGTCCCTATTTCAGTTCGTCTTATTACTTCTTTCTTGAGAAAATAGCCTGCAACTAGAAAAGCCATTGCTACAAAAAAACCAAAGCTATTTATTAGCTTAAAAAAAGGAATCTCTATCCCAAACAGGTCTTTTACAGCGAAATATAAATTTGGATACATATTAAATGTTTATTGCTTTTCCGTTCACAAATCCATCAGGATTAATACTGTCAAGATATATGTTTTCAGAGGAGTTAGAACTAACATCAGTTGACTTAACTGCAACTCGAACATATTCGGGAGTATATCCATAAAGCACGCTGTCACCATCCGAAGATTCAACTAGCACTGGTCTTTTTAAGCCAATAAATTTTTCGTAGTGAGCTCTTTGTTTTTTCAGTGATAAAATTCTTAGCATTTTATTCCTTTCCTGTCTAACGGGTACGGGTATTACATCTTCAAATCTTAGCGCAGTTGTCTTTGGACGTTCGCTGTAAGTGAAAACATGTAAATAGCTAATATCTAGTGAGTTAATAAACTCATATGTTTCTTGAAATCTCGAATCACATTCGCCTGGAAATCCAACAATAACATCGACACCAATGCCTGCGTTTGGCATTCTCTTTTTAATGTATTCTATCCTGCTTTTATATAAATCTGTCCTGTATCTTCTTCTCATTGAAGAAAGAATATCGTTTGATCCAGATTGAAGTGGTATGTGGAAATGAGGTTGAAATTTATCACTTTTTGCAACGAAGTCAATAATTTCCTCAGATAAAAGGTTTGGCTCGATTGATGAGATTCTGTATCTCAAAACGCCATCTACTTTATCTAATTCTTTAATTAAGCCCAAAAGTGTCTCACCGTTTCCCTTTCCGAAATCACCAATATTAACACCGGTTAAAACTATCTCTTTAGCTCCTTCTTTTACTGCTGATTCAGCTTGCTTAACTGTATCATTTACAGAAGCTGATCTAGACCGACCTCTCGCAAGGGGAATTGTGCAAAAAGCACAGAAATAATCGCATCCATCCTGAACTTTTAAAAATGTTCTAGTCCTGTCGCCACTTGAAAACCCTGGCACAAATTCTCTCACTTCTTTGATTTCACCAGCCCTTACTTCACCTTCATGTTTTTTCGAAAGATCGTCAAGGAGATTTGGCAAATTGAATTTCTCATTCGCTCCTAAAACTAAATCTACACCCTCAATTGCCGAAATTTCTTGAGGTTTTAGCTGCGCATAACACCCTATTACAACTATGTAGGCCAAAGGATTAGAATTCAGAGATCTCCTAACAATATTTCTACATTTTGCATCTGCGTGATCAGTTACACTGCAAGTGTTAATCACAACGACGTCAGGGTTTTCATCAATCTTCACCTTGGCAAAACCGGCGTCTTCCAGCTGTTTTGCTATGGTAGAGGTCTCGCTAAAGTTTAGCTTACAACCAAGTGTGTGAAATGCAACAGTGCCACCAGAAATCATTATGCAAATTTAATTCAGTTAATTGTATTATATTGCAGAACCTGTTTACATAACGAAAATTTTGAAAATGCGTAAAACGCTTACCCTATTGATGTCGACAATATTTGTTTTGACTTCTTCTACAGCCCAATCTTTTATTAACGGAAATTCACTTCTGCCTGATACATACAACAGTGGAGGATGTGTCGGATTCACTGACATGGATGGTGATGGGTTTGATGATTTAGTTATCCTAGACCAAAGTGAAGACTTACACGTTCTTTATCAAGGTGCGGACGGATCTTTCATTGATAATGACTTTGGTCAAGTAAGTAGCTCAAATCAGTGGGGGATGTGTGTGGCAGATTTCGATAACGACGGTCATAAAGACGTATTCTCTGGTGGTTCGTATGACGGAGTACACGTTCAACACATAACAGCATCAGGATTAAGCGATTCATTTTCTCTAGAACCTGGCTCAATGTTTATGCAAGCTTGTAACTGGGCTGATATTAATAATGATGGGTACTTAGATGTTTTTGCTTGTCATGATGATGCATTGAGCAGATTGTGGATGGGTGGACCTGAAGGTACTTTAACACCAGCTCCAGGCTTGATGCCATTAGAAGACTATGATTATTCAGATTATCCAAATACTGACCACAGCGGAAATTACGGTAGTGTTTTCTGTGACTTTGATACTGATGGAGACATTGACTTATACATTGCAAAATGTCGTCAGTTCGTAAATGACCCTAACGACCCAAGAAGAATTAATCAACTTTGGGTAAATGACGGAAACGGAAACTTTACTGAAGAAGCATTGGAAAGAGGTCTTGTTTTTTACGAGCAGAGCTGGACAGCTGATTTTGCCGATATTGATAATGACGGCGATTTCGATTGTCTTGTAACAAATCACAGCACAAGCTTATATATTTTAGAAAATGATGGTGAAGGGTACTTCACTAACATCACTGTCGATGCAGGTTTAGACGTAGAAGGATTTTTTCTTCAGGCAAAAATGGAAGACTTTGACAACGATGGATATGTTGATCTAGTATATTCTGGTGGTGCTCACAGATATTATCACAATAACGGTGATAAGACGTTTACATATGTAGCAAACACATTCCCTGGTGATGACACAATGCACAGCCTTTGTACTGGAGATGTAAATAGAGACGGACAGGTTGACTTATACGCTAGCTACGGTGGTGGATATGTAAATCCAGATATGAACAATCCAGACGTACTATGGTTAAACGAAGGAAATGATAATCACTGGATTACATTTGAGTTAGAAGGAATTCAGTCAAATATTGATGCTGTAGGTGCTAAAGTTATTATCACTGGAAACTTTGGTACTCAAATTAGAGAAGTTAGAGCAGGCGAAAGCTATGGAATTACTTGCGCAGCTACTTGTCATTTTGGTCTAGGTAGCAATGAAAGCGTAGAAACAGCCACGATTCAATGGCCTTCAGGATTAGAAACTGTTATTGAAAATCCTGATATTGATCAATATCACTCAGTAAGTGAGGCTCCTTGTCTCGTTGATTTAGAGATAACATCAACAGCAGTTGGATTCTGTCCAGGAGAAAGTTTAACAGTGAGTGCTCCTGAAGGATTTACAAACTACTTCTGGTCAAACGGAACCGAAGGCGTAAATGAAATTACAATTACAGAATCAGGAAATTACAGTTTGCTTATTTACGATGCTGATGGTTGTGCGGGATCTTCAAATGTGATTTCTGTTATAGAAATTCAGCCAGATACTCCCACAATTGAAGTAAATGGTTCTCTTGCACTTTGTGATGGAAATACCATTGTTATGACAGCATCAAATGCTGATTCATGGGAGTGGAGCAATGGATTAACTACTCAAACTATTGAAGTAACTTCTGGTGGAACATATAATGTGAGTACAGTAGATATTTGCGGTAATACTGGAACTTCAGAAGTAGTTGTTGTCGAGCTTTACGAAGCTCCTGGTGTTCCACCAACAATGACAGATATAACAGTTGATTTAGGTAATGATGCAACTTTTAATGCAGTAGGTGAGAACATCCGTTGGTACGAAAGTGAGTTCGAAGGAAATCAGATTGGTGATGGTCCCTCATACACGGCTATAGAATTAACTAATGAATTAACGGTTTGGGCTTCACAAACAATTTCTACAATAGGCGATTTAGCTGTTGGGGGTGAGCTTGATACCCAAGAAGGAGGCCAATTCCATACAAATAGCCAAAGATGGTTAGAATTTGATGTTTACGAGGATATCGTTCTCCAGTCTGTAACTGTTTATGCTCAAGGTGAATACGAAAGAACTTTCCAGCTTATTGATTCTAATGAAAATGTACTAGAGGAAAACACTTTCTATGTAACTGAGGGCGGGTATGAGCTTGAACTTAACTATGAAATAGCTCCTGGATCAAATTATGGATTAAGGTGTATTTCTGAAGAACCACTTTTATGGCGAGAGGGAACAGATTCTGAACTTAATTACCCATATGATTTAGGTGGTCTTGCTACTATTACAAATTCTACTGCTGGGCCTCAGTATAGTTACTACTACTTTTTCTACGAATGGAAAATTGAACCTCTACCAATTCACTGTGAGTCTGAAAGGGCTTCTGCAACAGCTTCAATTACTGATGTAGAAAACGTAGAATTCTTAGCGCCTGAATTATTTCCAAATCCTGCATCAATTGGAAGCGAGCTAAGAATTTCTAATATGCCAAAATTCCCGTGTACTGTTCAGTTATTGGATATTCAGGGAAGAATTATTGCAACAACAAATAACAATATTATTTCGCTAAACGGAGTTAGCTCAGGAACTTTCCTGGTTAACATATTAAACGAGAAGAACAACATGGTTGTTGCCACAACTAAGCTTGTAGTTCAATAACCAAATGAGTTGATTAAATCATTAATCGCCCTACTTACTAGATTTATCCCAAGAACTTTGCTCCAACGTGGAGCACATCTTGGTTTAAAGACTTTCAGCTGGATTTATGCTGGAAGTAGATTTGAAGACCCAATTGACAGAAAAGGGTACAGAAAATTACTTCCATATGGTAGAGTAAGGACAAGGAAGAATGCTCTTTCCCCAAGTACTTTATCCTTGGAGAGACATAGGGCGCTTTGGGTTTATTTGAAGGACTGTACAGATTTTTTTAAAGCCCCAAGCAGGATGCTACATTTGGCTCCAGAGTATTGTTATATCAAGAGATTTAAATCGCTTAATAATTTAGATTACGTAACGGGTGATTTGAATTCACCTTGGGCTGACTATCATTTTGATGTTCACGCAATTCCATTTGATGACGATAGTTTTGACATTTTAATGGCAAACCATTTAATGGAACATGTGGATGATGATTATAAAGTCCTTAGCGAGTTTTACAGAGTGTTAAAGCCTGGTGGTTGGGGAATCCTACAAGTTCCAATTGATTGGAACAACCCTCAAACAGAAGAAGATAATACTCTGACAGATCCTGCAGAAAGAGAGCGGCTTTATTGGCAAAGCGACCACGTAAGATTGTACGGATACGAAAATTATCCAGATAGACTTAGATGTGCTGGTTTTGAGGTTGAGATTATAGATATGGAAAAGCTGCTGGGGCTTGCGGCCTACAAAAAGTATTGTCTTGGAGAGGAAAGGTGGGTGTTTGTTGTAAGGAAGAATTAGCCTTCGTGTAGAATCTCAATTTGAACTTCTGAAAGTTCAACCAATTGATTTAGAATTGAGTCAGAAACTTTTTGTCTGATATTAATCTCTAAAGAACAGTTATTCTGAAAATCTATGTTATAGGGCTTAATGTTAGATATTTTTAAAATATTCATTACATCACCCATTTTATTGTACGAACATGAAATTTTAAGAATTTTGGATCTAAAATTCTTTACTACAACACCATTTTGAACAGCGTCTAAAGCTGCCTGTCTATAAGCTTCAATTAAACCGCTTACGCCTAGTTTAGTGCCACCGAAATAGCGAACAACTACAATTAGAGTATTTGTTAGATCTCGTGATTTTAAAACACCTAAAATCGGAGGCCCCGCCGAATTGTAAGGCTCTCCATCATCATTTGACCTATACTTTTCCCCATCATGCCCAAGTCTATAAGCATAACAAAAATGCCCAGCACCACTGTGTTCGATTTTTAATTTATCAATAAAGTTTTTTACATCCTTTTCAGACTTCACAGGCACCCCATAGCTAAAATGCTTAGAGCCCTTTGATTTGAAAAGGCCTTCTGACCTTTTCTTTAGTGACAGATATATGTCTGCCTCCATTGTTTAAGAAATTGGATTTAAACTAACTGAGAATACAGTAATGCTGTGAACATCTCTGCCAAAAAAGAACTTCTCTAAAGCAGCTTGTATGTTAGGTGCGCAAAAATAAGATGTGTGTAACTCTTTTTCATTGATAGCACGCCATTGAATCGTGTAAGTACATTCTTTTGCTTTATGCTCTCTTATATAGTCCAAAAGCGCCTGTAAAGCCTGCTGTCTATATGCTCCCTTTGATTTATGAAAGAGAAATTTTTGTCTATGTTGAGCGTTAGTTGTAACAAGAGCTACTTCAATTAAGTTATCCTGCTTTTCTTCAATAAATTCAACATGATGAGTCCCGAAATATCCTTTGATTTCGTTCTCTATCCTTTCAGTGTTTTCACTATTAGCAATCATTCCTATCCTTCAAAACAAAGTGAAATAATATATGATCTAGTTTTAAGTCCCTCTAAAGGGTTTGTATAGTCATTTTGATCCTGAATGAGAACATCTATTAATCCCAACTCAGTTTTAAGTTCTATTGCAAACTTGAAAAAGGGTAAGAAGAAATCAAAACCAGCTCCAAGGTCAACAGAATAATTTGAGGATTCAATCCTAAGGATGTCGTCGTTTTCTAAGTTCTGATTTACGGCTTCTTGAGATTGCATATCCTTACTGTATTTAGCTCCTACTAGAGCATATGCAGCAAAATTAGTAAGCCTATCAGTCCTAATTTTAAGAAGAAGAGGAAGGTCTAAATTCACTGCTTCGGTTCTTTTTAGAACATTATTACCGTCGAAATTGTAACTCAGGCCTCTGTCTTGGAAACTCAATCCAGGAACAAATCTCAGTCTTAAATGCCTTGAGAGTTTAACGGATCCCATTAGAGCAAGATTGAATCCCCCTTGTGGAGCATTTGAAACTCCTAATAATCCTGATGATAAAGTTGTATCTCTTAGATTAAAAGAGAAATCGCTTTTATTTCCACTCAGGATAAACCCAAAATGCAAAAGCTTATTATCAAAGCCAGCAAGGTTTTCCCTTCCTATTCTTTGGGCTTTTAAGTCAGCATTTAAGCCTAGCCCAATAGCCAGGAGTAAAATGAAAATCAATTCTTTTTTTAAGCCTTGCATGACGATTAAACGATTTAGTCTTTGCTTTGTTGCGTAAACCAAACTTTAGTCCAAAGAAAGCTTGCAATTAGTGAAATAAAAAGTCCGATTAACAGATAAGTCATCATTGTTAATGAAGTTTGGATTCCAGTAGAGAAAATCATTTCTAATCCCTCAACTTCTTTTTCAATCCATTGTTCAAGACTCATACCTTTCAAGACTGGATTTTCTTCAACAAATTCAGCAAATTCATCTTTGTTTTTAAATGCATTCATTTTTTCATAGACTCTCTCCTCTAATCTCTTTGCAGTAATGTCTTGAATTACATAATGATGCCAAAATGTAATAGCAAATGATGCACCTACAGAGTATAACATCACTTTACTTGCAATCAATTTAAATGAATCTAAAAATTCAGGAGTATTAACTCGAGTTTTAACCTCTTTATATACTGTCAGGAACGCAATTACAATTAATGCAGTGTAATTATAGATAATTCCCGCAAGGAATGAACTTTCAAAAGAAGTGCTTCCTAGCAGGACATATTTAAGCCCAATCCACCCAAGAAGTATTAATAATATATGCAGGAATCCCATTTAGGATTAGCCATTCATAGAGTTCAAGAACTCTTCATTTGATTTAGTAGCTTCCAATCTATCCTTCACAAATTCCATGGCCTCTACTGCATTCATATCAGCTAGATGCTTTCTTAAAATCCAGATTCTTTGAAGAGTTTCTTTATCCATTAGAAGATCCTCTCGTCTAGTTCCAGATGACAAGATGTCTATAGCAGGATAAATTCTTCTATTAGAAATTCTTCTATCAAGCATGAGCTCCATATTACCAGTACCCTTGAATTCTTCAAAGATGACTTCATCCATTTTAGAGCCAGTATCAACAAGTGCTGTAGAAATGATTGATAGAGAACCACCATTTTCAATATTTCTTGCTGCACCGAAGAAACGCTTCGGCTTTTGAAGAGCGTTAGCTTCAACCCCACCAGATAGTATTTTACCCGATGAAGGACTTACTGTATTATACGCTCTCGCTAAACGAGTAATAGAATCAAGTAGAATGCACACGTCATGTCCACACTCAACCATTCTCTTTGCTTTCTCAAGTACTAGGTTCGCAATTCTAACATGCCTATCAGCAGGCTCATCAAATGTTGAAGCAATTACTTCACCATTCACGCTTCTCTTCATATCAGTTACTTCCTCTGGACGTTCGTCAATAAGGAGAATGATTAGATAAACTTCAGGGTGATTAATAGATATAGAATTTGCTAAATCCTTTAATAAAGTTGTTTTACCAGTTTTTGGTTGAGAAACTAGCATTCCTCTTTGGCCTTTTCCTATAGGAGAGAAGAGGTCCATTAAGCGCATAGAAGTATTGCCTCTAGTATTACTTAGGTTAAATCTTTCCTGAGGAAATAGAGGGGTTAAATACTTAAATGGTACTCTATCTCGAATCCAATCTAATGAGCGACCGTTAACTGACTTTACACTAATTAAAGGGTAAAATTTTTCTCCTTTTCTAGGAGGACGAATTCCAGCTACTATAGTATCGCCATTTTGAATTGAAAACTCCTTCATTTGCTTTGGAGTTACATAAACGTCGTCAGGAGAATTAAGGTAGTTGTAATCTGCTGATCTAAGTATGCCGTAGCCTTCTTGTTGTACTTCAAGAACACCCTCAACTTCAACTAAATTATCAAAGTTGTAGCCATGTTCTTCTGGTTCGCTTAAAAATCTGTCGTGCTTATCTCGGCGATTTCTGTTTCTGTTTCTGTCGTTTCTATCTCCTCTGTCGTTTTTGTTATTTCTGTCGCCTCTTTCGTTTCTATCTCCTCTGTCGCTTCTGTCTCCTCTGTCATCTCGTCTTTTGTTGTCTCTCTTGTCTGAACCATCTTTAAAATCACCGTCATTTTTAGCAAAATCAGTGCTCTCTTTTGATTCACTTTCCTTTCTTCTTCTATCTCTGCGATCCCTCATGGATTCACCAGATTTAAAATCAGAAATTTTATCATTTCTATTTTTGCTAGATCGCTTTTCTTTTTTCTCACCTAAATCTTCACTATCACCTTTGTTTGCTATTGAAGTTGGCTTTGATTTAGACTTTGATTTTGGAGATTTTTTCTTGTCATTACTAGACTGAGGCCTTAATGCTTGTTCGTCTAGAATAGCATATACTAAGTCCTGTTTTTTAAGCTTATCAACTCGATTGATTTCAAGTTTTGTAGCTATTTCTCGAAGTTCGGCAACCTTCTTGCCATTTAATTCAATGATGTCGTACATCAGAAGTGAATAAAGTTTAATTGGAAATAGTGTTTTTTAGTTCTTGACCTAAATCAACTCCTTATCAAAAAACAACAATTATCTTACTTTGAAGACATTACAAATATACACTCTTTCTTTTTATTTCAATCACTTCAAGATCCTTAACTCCATTTAGGGTTAATTCAAACCTCATTAGTGTTCTAACTACGTGATTACCGTACAATCCTGCAGCGCCAGGATTTAAATGAAGTCCACCAAACTCAGGGCATCTTTTGGCAATTAAGATGTGACTATGGCCACAGATGAAGATATTTGGTCTTATTTCTTTCAGTTTTCTCAGAATGCCAGGGGCAAATTTTGGTGGTCTTCCGCCTATATGAGTAATCCAAATAGTTTGACCTTCAAGGTTAAATAGATGGTCTCTTTGAAACTCAGATCGAATAGTGGAGTTGTCGATATTCCCAAATACGGCTCTTAGTGGAGCTAATTTTTTCAATTCATCTGTCACCTCAAGAGAGCCAATGTCTCCTGCATGCCAAATTTCATCACAGCCTTCAAGATGCTTTGTAATTCTTTCGTCAATATGACTGTGTGTGTCTGAAAGTAGCCCTATCTTCATTGAGACTAAGGTCGGCTAAGTTTTTGATTTACAAATGAAATGTTGAAGAATATTTTTACTCTTTGTGTCGTGTTGTTTTCGTCTTTCTTGCTGCATGCTCAAGTTAGTAGAGGAGCAGTAAAAGCATTTAATAATGCATTGGAGGCATATGATGCCCAAGATTATCAATTAGCACACTCTGAACTCGATAAGGCTCTTTCAAAAAGCCCAAACTATTCAGATGCTTATTTATTTAAATCGCAGTTGTACAGGGATCATATGAAGGATAGTTTGGCCATTGAGTCTTTGAAAAAAGGGTTAAATATCGATGATTCTAAATATCAGAGAGGATGGTTTGAGTTAGCTGAATTGTATTGGGGAGAGGGAAGATATGAGGAAGGAAAGGTTGCTATGGAATCGTTTAAAACAACTAAGGCATATGAAAAGTTTGTTAGCGACTCTACGACATTAAAATACTATGTGAGAGTAAAGGAATCATTGGATTTTTCCCTTCAACAAATGTCAGGTCCCAAAAAAGAATTTAATGCATACAGGCTAAGTGACAATGTTAATTCTCAGAACCCTGAGTATTATCCATCCCTTAGTTTGGATTCTAAGGTGATTATTATGACTAGAAGGTTTAAACCTATTAGCATAAAGCACGACCAAGAGGATTTTTATATTTCTAGATGGAATAATAGTAGTAATAGTTGGAGTAAGTCAGAACCTATCAAGGGAATCAATACCCCGTATAATGAAGGAGCTGCATCCATCTCAGGAGATGGAGCAACAATAGTTTTTACTGCATGCGAGGCTTTAGGTGTTGGCTATGGTGAAAGAGATGGTAAGGGAAGTTGCGATTTGTTTGAAAGCAATTTTGATCCTAAAACTGGAAGTTGGTCAATTGGCGAGAATTTAGGAGCACCAAACTCAAAAATGTGGGAGAGTCAGCCTACGCTTTCAGCTGATGGAAATTTTCTGGTTTTTGCAAGAGCAAGGCATCTGAGAGGAATTGGAAGTGATTTGTTTGGTGCGTATAGAAAGAAAGATGGTAGTTGGTCAAAACCATTTAGACTTCCAGGTGAGATAAATACTCCTTTTGAAGAGGAAAGTCCATTCTTACATCCAGACGGCAAAACACTGTATTTCAGTAGTAATGGCCACCCTGGAATGGGACATTTAGACTTGTTTGTTAGCCATTTGGGAGATGATGGTAATTGGGGAGAGCCAATGAATTTGGGATATCCATTAAATACTCATGATGATGAGAACAGCTTGATTGTCGAACCTTCAGGTGATTTTGCACTTTTCGCAACTGATAGAGGAAGAGAAAAAGGAGATTTGGATTTGTGGAGGTTTGGGCTAAATGAAGATGTGAAACCAGATGCAATTGGCGTATTAAGTGGAGTGGTAATAGACAATCAAACCGGAAAATTAGTAGAAGCTTCTGTTGTTCTTTTAAACTCTGAATCAGGTGAATTGGTGGCTCGTGTTGAATCAGGAGATGATAAGGGCTTTGTCCTACCACTGCCCGCTGAAGGGAGATACAGCTTTGAAGTTGATAAGGAGGGGTATCTATTTAAGCTAGTTGATTTTCAAATGAGGGGATTAGCAGATCAATTTGTTGAAGTAAGGCTCGACAGGATAGAAGCGGGTGCATCAATAGATTTAAAGACAATTAGATTTGAAACGGGGTCATCTGAATTGGAGAAAGGCTACCAAGCTGATTTGGTTAGGTTAGTAAATTGGCTTGAAGCAAACCCAAATTCAAATGTCGAAATAATTGGACATACAGATAATGTTGGCTCAGATAATAGCAACCTGATTTTAAGCTCTAATAGAGCAAAGTCTGTCAAATCATTTTTAGTTGCAGCACAAATTGATGCTAAAAGACTTACAACTTCAGGAAAGGGAAGTAAAGAGCCCATTTCTCCAAATGAATCTGAAGAAGGAAGAGCTGAGAATAGAAGAGTAGAGATTCTAATTAAATAATCTTTCTAAGAGAAAAATAAAGTGTTGAAGGAGGGGCAGGGTTGTAATATTTTGTATACTTAGCATTCAAATTCGGCCAATTGCTGTATTCAGTATTCAGAGCATTTCTAATTCCCATTTCTATTATGTAGCCTTTCAAATCTCTAACAGCTGAAAGGTCAAGTACTGAATATGGATCTAATTGATGTTCATTATTGTTGTCTAGATATGTTTTGCCAACATATCTGTAATCTACATTAATAATAATCTTTTTAATTGTCCTTCTACATTGTAATCCTGTACTAAACTTAGGGGTTCCAGGAACAGTCTCTAAACTATCAAGCCCGAACCTATGATTTGTAATCGTTGCAAATCCTCTACAAAAACCCTTTTCAGTTGTTCTCACAAATTCAGTTTCAACTCCACTCATTACTAGGCCTTCATCTATATTTTCAAATGCAGTTACCTCACCACCAGCTAATTCACTATAAGTTTCGTATTGATAAATTGCATTGTCTACAATTTGATGGTAGAAAGTAGATCTAAATCTTAGTTTTTCAGAAGGATATAAGTTCACCCCAATTTCCTTACCTAAAGCACTCTCAAACTCTAAATTTGAAAGAGTTCTATCATCTGGGTGAAATATCTCAAAAGCTGTAGGGTCACTAAAACCAGTACTTATTTGAGAGAAAAAACTAATTTTCTCAGAAGGCATATAACTAATGCCAAACCTTGGTAAAATACTCAGGTTCTGATTTTCTACATCGTAGTTATATTCTTCGTCATAATTTACCATTCCAGCCATAGTTCTTGCTCTATTGTTCGCACCAATTTGCGCTTCGGCTCTAAACTTATTGTCATCAGTAATAACAAAACTGGTACTTGCAAACGTTTGACTTGCGCTAAAATCTAAATTGTATGTCTGAGCAGGGTTTTCAGAAATAAAACTGTCGTATTCCAACATATTGTTTTCATCTCTGATGTGCATTAAAGAAAACTCTGTACAAAACTTCCACCTTTCATTTAAAGCAGATTTTCTATTTAAGGAAAACATTGCAGACCCACCATATCCAATTTCATCTTTAAAACCCTGGTAGCTTGGGACTGTACCGTATGGATTTAGCTTTGTTGTATATCTGCCTAATAATGAAAATGACATGTCAGTTTTTTCGCTTATCGAAGTATTGTATTTATATCCCAATACACTTCTATTTCTTTCAACGTGAGCGTTGTAGTTAATACCAGGACTTTGTGTGGGATTTACGTTGGCTATGCTATCTTTTAAAGATCCAGGTAATGCCCAAGCGCCACTAAAATAGCCTCCTATAAATGTATGAAGACCTTGCTTTTTGTCTTCAAGTTGGTTTTTAAAGTAGACTTGGTCTTTGAAATTCCATTCCCAATCTCTGAAACCTGGATTTTCGGATAAGATAACACTTAGGCTGAAGTTGCCAAATTGGTTAGAAGTAGTTCTGTTATATGATAATCTAGATTGAAGTCCTTGTCCTCCTAGATATCCATAATTTGGAGTGTAGGCAGAAGGGGAGTAATCGGAAGTTCTCCCAGTTGCAGATATTCTTTGGTGAATACTTGTAAACTCACCGCTAGAATTTGGGCTAATTGTATTAACTAAAAATGCACCTCCATATGCACCTCCATATGAAGCAGCAGCAGGTCCAGTAATTACACTCATAGTAGAAACAAGATCTGGGTCAAGCCATTCTATTGGTGAATTTCCATCTGCCTCAGTGAAAACAAAGCCATCAATTAGAAGCATTGAATTTCTGATAGAGTATGGAGATCTTAAAGACGAACCTCTTACGTGAATTCTTCTCGAGCCACCTTCACCTCGTGTTTCCATTTTAACGCCTGGGATTGCGTTAAGAGCCCTGCTCATATCGCTGCTTCCATGAGAATTAATTATCGTAGAATCTACTGAGTAAACAGCGCCAGTAACTAGTTTTTCTGGTGCTTTTATTCTGAATGACTCAACCTCGGCAGTTTGAAGATTGGTTTGGGCTAGCGAGTTAAAACTAAGAGATGAAACTATTAAAGCCCACAGTATATGTTTTTTCATTATTGAAGAGTGAATGTGCGAGTGATTTTATCACTTCTTTTCTGAAGAATTACGTAGTATTGACCTTTTGATAGATTATCAACGTTTACTATATTCACTGATGAAGTAAGTTGGCCTTCGAGAACTGTTTTGCCGTTATAATTAACAATGCTAAACGTGCCCCCAATAAGCGAATTACTTATTTCAAGGTTTAGCATATCATTAGCAGGAACAGGGTATAGGTTAACATCAATTTCGCCTTTTATTAACTCAACATCAGAATCTGGTTCTTCAGGCGAAAATTCCTTTATAAAATTTGGTCCGCTACCAGGGTATTGAGGTCCATTTAATGCTAAATAAATAGCTCCTGTGTATGGATTAATAGCAACGTCTCTGATTCGTTGGTTAAACTCTGAAAAATATTGATCTTCAGATAAAATCTCAGTCCCATCTTCACTCATATGTAGTACGCTTAATCTTTCGTACTGTGCACTTAAACCTCCTAGAACAGCCATTAACACACAGTTGTTCCATGCTGGTATTGCAGGGTGGTCGTAATACTCAATACCATTTACCGCAATACATGGTGCCCAAGCTTCAAGAGGCTCTTTTACATTAAATTCTTCACAGAACGCCATTTCTGATGCTCCATTACATTCACCCTCAACGTCAGGCCAACCGTAATTTCTGCCTGCTTCAATGATGTTAAATTCATCCCAATTATTTTGCCCATGCTCAGTGCTATAGATTAAGTCGTTTGGACCTAGACATAAGCCCTGGCTATTTCTGTGTCCCCAACTGTATACATAGCTATTGCCAAATGGATTGTCATCAGGAATGCTTCCATCTAGGTTTAGCCTTAATGTTTTTCCATTTAGGTGTAGTTGGTTTTGAGATGACCAACCACCATCACCAACATCTCCAGTTGTCATTAACAGAGTGTTGTCTGGAAGAACCAACAGTCTAGATCCATTGTGAATACCACCGGCATCAACATTTAGTAAAACCTCTTCATTTACGAGTTGACTACCATCCCAATCAAAAACACTAAGGTTTTCTGATGCGTTATTCCAATTAGTGCCGGTAGTGTAAACTAGATAAACCTTAGGAGTATTTTCCCAATCTGGGTGAAAGGCCATTCCTAGAAGACCAGGTTCACCTCCTGACCATGGATTTACATCAACAACAGTAGTATATGAACCTGTCTCAGGGTCTATTCTGATAACATCACCTGGTCTTGTAGTTGCCCAAAGCATATCGTCTGGGCCCCACTGAATATCCCAAGGGATATTTACACCAGTTACAAGGTTTGTTTCAATTAATGTTGTACCCTCAATATCCCATTCAGTTTGGGCTACAATAGAGGAAGTAGAAAAGAGCAATAGTGCTGTTAATAAAGTGAGAAGGTTTTTCATAATCTGCAATATAATTATTAATCTTTTGTAGCGTTTCTTTGCAGAGCAAAATCAACCACATTTTTTAATTAAAATCATGTCAAAAAAACGCATTGCAATTAACGGTTTTGGTCGAATTGGACGACTAACATTCCGTATCATGCAAAAACGCAACGACGTTGAAGTAGTTGCAATTAACGATCTTACTGATGTTAATACTCTTTCTCACTTACTTAAGTACGATAGTGTTCACGGTAAATTCGATGGAGATGTTTCTGTAGTAGATGGAAACTTCTTGATAAATGGCTATACAATCAATGTTTCTGCTGAAAGAAACCCAGTTAATCTACCATGGGGAGACCTTAACGTTGATGTGGTTGTTGAATCAACAGGTGTTTTTACCCACTCAGACAAAGCATCTGCTCACCTTGAAGCAGGAGCGAAGAAGGTTGTAATTAGCGCACCAGCAAAGGGTGATTTAAAGACAGTTGTACTAGGTGTTAACGATGAAATCTTAAAAGAAGATGATAAAATCGTTTCTAACGCTTCATGTACAACTAACTGTTTAGCACCAATGGCCAAGATTTTTAATGACTCTTTTGGCGTACAAAAGGGATTTATAACAACAGTACACGCATATACTGCAGATCAAAGATTACAAGATGCTCCTCATAAGGACCTACGTCGTTCAAGAGGTGCTGCTGTAAATATGATTCCTACATCAACTGGAGCTGCAGTTGCTGTTGGCCTAGTACTCCCAGAGTTAGCTGGTAAGCTAGACGGCTTGGCAGTAAGAGTACCAACCCCAACCGGATCTCTTACTGACCTTACAGTTATTCTTAACAAAGACACAACAGTTAAAGAAGTAAATGCTGCAATGAAAGCTGCGGCTGAAGGACCTATGAAGGGTGTGTTATCATACTGCACTGACCCAATTGTTAGTTCAGATATTGTTGGTGACACTCATAGCTGCATTTTTGATTCTGAACTTACTAGAGTGTCTGGAAATGTTGTAAAAGTATTTGGTTGGTACGATAACGAAGCTGGATATGCAACAAGAGTCGCAGATCTAGTTGAACGAGTCTAACCAATGATAATTCTCATCGCAGATAGCGGATCTACCAAATCTGATTGGTTAGTTATTGAAGAAAATGGTAAGGTGTTATCTCAGTTTAACACCATGGGATTTAACCCCTATTTCCACAGTTCAGATAAAATAGAGCAGGAGCTCAACAATTCTGTGGAAATGATGGACATTGCAGATAAAGTAAACAAAGTGTATTTCTACGGAGCTGGTTCAAGTTCCATAGAAATGTGCTCTATAATTAAAGAAGGCCTTTCAAGAGTTTTAGTAAACGCAGACATTAATGTCGGTCATGATTTAGACGGTGCTGCTTATTCTACATGGAGTGGAGAACCATCAATTACTTGCATATTAGGCACGGGCTCTAATTCGTGTTTTTTCGATGGCGATAAAACTCACGAAGAGGTTCCTTCTCTAGCATATATACTTGGAGATGAGGGGAGTGGTAGTTGGTTTGGTAAGAGGCTTTTGCAAGGTTTCTTTTACAAGCAACTTCCTCAAAATATTCACGATGATTTTATTTCTGAATTTGGCGAAGACCAAACCCAAGTAACATACGTAAACAAAAGAGTTTACAAGGACGATGGCCCCAATGTCTATCTAGCTAGTTTCACAAAATTTATTGGTAAACATAGGGAAGATCCAATAATTCGCAAGTGGTTAATTGATGGGTTTCATGCCTTTTTAGAAGTGCATGTAGAGTGTTTCTCAAATTTCAGAGAAGTTCCTGTTCATTTTATTGGCTCCATTGCTTTCCACTTTAGAGAAGAATTAATTGAAGCTTGCAATCAAAGAGGAATTAGAGTGGGCAATATGATAAAAAAGCCTATTGATGGTCTAGCTGAATATCACATTAAGTACTTGATAGGCTAGCATACCAAGAACTATCTGGAACTCCAAGGCTACCCGCTCAGACACAGTAAAAGCTACCCACGATGATACCAAAAAGTTATCGAGTTAAAGGTTCTACAACTCTAAGGATTTGCCAACTCCATTGGCTTCACTAGGCCAAAGATTGTAATTCTAGTATTGTACATAATACACCTAATCACCTTTTAAATTGAAATGTTGCAGTTATTCCCCCTCTGTTGTCAAGGTCGCTATGTTAGTTTAGTTCAATCAAAACATTATTTGAGGGTTGCTCTCCAGCATATGAATTGTACTTCTTTGTCAAAACGATAACCCAAAGTTCAGATACAACCAATTTCTCTCCTTTTCTATCACGAAAATATAATTGATTCTATGTGTATGATTGTGGTTTTGCTAGCTATATACAGTAGTTTACAAACGACGATTATAAATTGATTTCCAAGCTTACTGGGCAGTGATCTGAACCGTGAATGTCATTGTGTATTTGAGGTGAGCCTGTTTGATTCAAAAACCTATTACTAACCAAAACATAATCGAGTCTCCAGCCAACATTCTTTTCTCTTGCACCACCTCTGTAACTCCACCAGCTATACTTCACTTCTTCTGGATTAGCATCGCGCCAAGTATCAGTAAATCCAGCTCCTAGAAGCTCAGTTAATCCGTCTATTTCTTTTTGGGTATAGCCAGGAGTTTTGTTGTAATTTGATTTGGGCCTAGCAAGATCAATAGGAGAGTGAGCTACATTTAAATCACCACAACATATTACTGGTTTGGTAGCGTCTAATTCTTTCAAATACTCCTTAAAAGCGATATCCCACTCACACCTAAAAGGCAGTCTTTTTAAACCAGATGACGAATTAGGTGTATAGACTGTCACAAAGTGAAAGTATTCAAATTCAGCTCTCAATACTCTTCCCTCTGTATCAAATTCAGGAATCCCTATTCCTGCCTTTACATCAAGGGGTTCCACTTTAGTAATTATCGTAGTTCCAGAATATCCCTTTTTAATTGCAGACGAGCTAAAAACATTATAATCATCTAAAGAGGGAAGGCCAAACAAAGCTTCTCTTACCTGATCATCCTGTGCCTTTGTCTCTTGTAATCCCAAAACATCAGTATTCATAGTCGACATTATCCCGTCAAAATCCTTTTTTACAACAGCTCTTATGCCGTTTACATTCCAGCTTGTAATTTTCATGTAGATGGTAGAAAATCTCTTTTATTAGTTATTTTTTTCGCTAATTCTAGTACGATTTCAAGAGAGCTAAACTTAACAACAGTAGTCCCTACTTGATATAAATGATTCAGATATTTATCAGATTCACTAAACTCAGTTGATGCTTCCATTTTTAAGAATTGCGGTCCATCTGGGCACGGATGAATTCTGTATAACGAATAGGCATTTTCCTCAGCAGAATACGAAGCAACAATCATGCCTTGTATATCATGCCCAAGCTCAATTAATGCAGGATCCCTGAGGAAATTAGCATTCCAAGGCCCAACATATCCCATGCTGAAATAAGGGTAAAGCCAAATCCTATGTGGAATATCTTTGGCCAATAATTTCTCGGAAAGCTTTTGAGTGTTTGATCTGATCTTTTGAGCATTTGTTTCATGAGGGTCAAACTTGTCATAAGGTATCCAACGTTTAGAGGGAGCGTAGTACTCCATTTGGCCTAACTCAAGCTTGTAATCAAAGGCGCTTGGTAAGTCGAGAACATAGCCTGGATAATACCACCTTCGGCCTGTACTAACACCAAACTCAATCTCCTTAAACATTGTAACCTTCCCCAAGCTCCAACTTTTGTAATCTTCGTCGTATAAGCCCAAAAGACTTGCCATTCCTTTATCTCCCAGATCAAAATAACTCACTGCTACCAGCTTATCCCCATCGTAAACACAAACCTCGCGTGTATCAAAAACTGTTGAATCAAATCCAGCGTTCAAATACTCTTCAAGAGTACCGTGAATGAATCCCTTAAACTTATGCTTGTGATTTTCATATAGCGTCTCCTTTTCAGGAGTTGGATCAGCATGGCCATAAGTAATTCTAAATCTCTCCTCAGCCTTCCTTAGAAGCTTCTTTTGGCTTTTTCTTAACACAAACTTCTCAATATTCAATCTAATATTAACTACAGAATATATCTCGTCATCAATACAAAGTAGGTCCATTTTATAGAGCATAACCGCACCCCTAAACCATCCAGATGCTAGGTATTGATCATACCTAGCTCTTGAGAGTTTTCTTGGGAAATGAGTTTGGACTAGCATAGTTTAGAGCCACTTTCTAATAAATCGCGATAAGGCGACTGTAAATTTATTAAAAGGAGGGAAGGTGAGAGAAACTATGTTTGGCCTATTTGTTGAATCAACAAAGCTTCTTAAATTGGAAAATGCATCAAAGCTCGCTTTTCCATTTGCCCTCCCAATTCCGCTTGTTCCTATGCCGCCAAATCCCAAACCGGGGTTCGCGACCTGTATAACCACTTCATTTATAGCTGTACTTCCAGCCTTTGTTCCTTCAACAAACTCATCAATTTTCTTGCGCTTTGAGCTAAAAATATAAAGCGCAAGTGGATTCGGGTTTTCTTCGACGATTTCAAACACTTCGCTAGTTTCTTTCCAAGTAATCATTGGCAAAACAGGACCAAAAATCTCTTCCTTCATTATCGCCATATGTGTTGTGCAACCTGTAAGAAAGCACGGTGCAATCTTCCTTATCTCTTCTCCTAGTTCTAGAACTCCGCCTGGAACATGAAGCTTAGCACCATCTTTTACGGCATCTTTAATGAGTTTAAGGATTCTGTTGTAGTGATGCTTATTTACGATCTTCCCTAAATCCACACTATCAATAGGACTTGGCCCATACATTTCGTGGATATTGTCTTCGAATCTTTTTGCAAATTCTTCAGCGATTCCTTCCTCTACTAGAAGGTAATCTGGCGCAATACAGACTTGGCCTGCATTTAAATACTTTCCCCAAGCAATTTTTTTTGCAGCTCCTTTCAACCTGGCAGTTGAATCAACAATAACAGGGCTCTTCCCTCCAAGTTCTAAGGTCACGGAGCTCAATTGCTCAGCGGCAGCCTTCATGACAAGTTTCCCGATTTGGGTTCCCCCAGTAAAGCAAATGTGGTCAAAGGACTGAGTGGTTAATTCAGCAGCAACATCCGGCCCGCCAATAACAACTTCAACTACACTCTGATCAAAAGCGGCTTCCACAACAGTTTTAATAGCATCAGACGTCTTTGGCGTGTGCTCAGAAGGTTTAACAACCACTTTGTTCCCGGATGCTAGGGCGGTAATCAACGGCCTCAACGTTAATATTACCGGAAAATTCCATGGCGAAATTATAAGCACACGACCTTTTGGTTCGGCCTTTACGTACTGCCTAATCCCAAAGAGTGATAATGGAGTAGGAGCCCAACGCTTACAAGCCCAATCGTTTATGTTCTTTAGGCAGTATTCGACTTCCTTTTTTAAAGGATAGATCTCTTGTAATAGGGCATCAGATTCATGCTTTCCCAAATCCTCTTTCAAAGAGGCCAGCAACAAATCCTGGTGTGATTCAACAGAAGTCCAAAGAGCTTTAATATTCTTAATCCTTTTCTTCATTTACCCTTTTACAAATCTCTTGATGAATTTCAACAACCTGTTTTAATAGCAAATCTTTTGGATTGTTGAAGATAATAAAGTCTGAACGATTAGCTCTTTCATCATCAGAAAGTTGCTTTTCAATACGTTCAATCACCTTTGATTCACTTATTCCGTCCCTAAGTATAACCCTCTTTTTTCTGACTTCTTCTGAAGCATTCACACATATAACCACATCACAATCTTCGTTGGTGCCACTTTCAAACAATATTGCAGCTTCTCTAATAGCAAATGGAGTGCTAGGAGGTAAGCTTTCAGCCCAATTAATAAATCCCTGTCTCACAACAGGATGAACTAGTTTATTAAGAAATTCAAGCCCTTTGGGGTCAGTAAAGACTGATGAGCTCAATGCTTGCCTGTTTATGTCAACAAACAATCCGTCTTCACCAATAACTCCGACGCCTAGACCAAATCTCCCTATTATTTCCTCCCTTACGGAAGAATCGTTTTGATATATTTGATGACCGAATTTATCAGCATCAAACTTTGGAACCCCCAGAGTTTCAAATATTCTTCCTACAGTACTTTTTCCAGCCCCAATACCTCCAGTTAACCCTACTGTGAATATTTGTTTGTGCTTTTCGTTAAAACTCATGCTGTAAAGGTGGGGAATACTTACGACCTTTGCACAACTGAACTAAAGAATATTTGAAAATGTCCCACTTAGTTGCACCATCACTTTTAGCCGCTGACTTTGGAAATCTAAAAAGAGACATTGAGTTTGTTAACTCAAGCGACGCAGATTGGTTTCACATTGATGTTATGGATGGAGTCTTTGTACCAAACATAAGTTTTGGCATGCCTGTCATCAAGGTAATTGCCCAACATGCAATCAAGCCTCTTGATGTTCACCTAATGATTATTGACCCCGATAGATACCTTGAAGAGTTTAAGAATCTGGGCGCAGATGTTCTCACTGTTCACATTGAAGCTTGTAATCATTTACACAGGACTCTAAACGCAATTAAGGATTTGGGAATGAAATCTGGAGTAGCTTTGAATCCTCATACACCAGTCCAAACCTTGAAGGACGTTTTAGCAGAAATAGACTTAGTTTGTTTGATGAGTGTTAATCCTGGTTTCGGAGGCCAAAAATTTATAGAAAAGACCTATGATAAGGTTTTAGAGCTAAGAGCCATGGCAGATGAGGCAGGATTGGAACTAATGATTGAAATTGACGGAGGTGTTACTCCAAATAACGCTTCCGCATTAGTTGAAGCAGGAGCAGACGTATTAGTTGCAGGGTCATCAGTGTTCAAAGCACCAAATCCAGCTGAAGCAGCAACAGCAATAAAAAACGCTTAACAGCTCTGACCGTATTGCACTAGTAATTCAAGCAAATCTTGAACTGTAGTTGTTCCATCTAAATTTATGTCAGATAAGCAAAAAGTTTGGCATCCGTAAGAGGAAAGGAATTCGAGTAAATCGTCGCTTCCCACATGACCTGAACTGTCAAAATCTGCTGATAAATCAAGACCTAAAACATCAACACTAACGCTACACACCTCTTGGTCTTGATGATAAACTATTGCAGTATATGTCCCAGGAGCTCCAGCTTGAAAATAATTGTAACCAGATACAATTTCACCTTGCGAATTAGTCCATTCGACCGAACCACCTTCCCAAGGTACTGCTACCTCAAAATCTGCAGTACCATTATAACAAAGATCAACAGCTGTGTTATCAAAATTTTTACAAGGAGAACTACCTTCAACGAAAACGATTCTATCTTCTTCTTCAACTTCTTGCCAATAATCAATAATTCCACTTGGCCATTTAATTCTAATTTGGTCTACATATGGAGTTTGGTCATTGAAATCATCTAGACCAAAATGCTCAAATAGACTCTCTTGGCCTAGGTAGTTCTCGCCACAGTGAATCACTCTTGTTTGAGTAAGATCATTATCAGTCACATCAATCCAAGCTCCAATTCCCATAGTATTGCTGATAGTTCCTTGTATCCCTAGCTGAATATACTTTGGAGGCTCATCATTAAAGCCAGAATTCATCCAGATTCTCGCTTTGTGATTGAATGTGTTGTGAACTACAAAGTCAACCCAGCCATTTCTGTCAAAGTCACCAGTTACTACAGTATTTGAGTTTAGATAATCTAAAGCGTATACATCCTCGTTAAAAGGCTCCATAACGTAATCTCCGTCTTCTTCAGAAAAGGGTGGGTTAAAAACGAATGGCCCATTATTTTTATACAAGTAGTTCTCTTGAAATGGTGCCAATGGCTCGCTTTCAGCGACAAATAGATCTAAGTCAGTATCATTGTCTACGTCCATCCATGCAGCACCCCAACAGTATCTAACAAAGTTCAAACCGTACTCTTCTGATGCTTCTTGGTATTGGCCTGATTCTGATCCGACGAGAAGTAATGAGCCAATTCCGTTATTTCCTTCAACAGTTGAAGTCATGAAGATGTCTTGATAGCCATCCTGGTTGAAATCTCCCATTGATGCAGTCATTGCATCAAGAACGACATTTGCACCTACAGAAGAAGCAATCTCAGCAAATTGTCCATTTCCTTGATTATGGTACAATGCGTTTTCGCCAGTTTTGTCATTTATCACATACAAATCCTGCCACCCATCTAAATCCCAATCATACCAAATAGATTGGAACGAAAGCCTAACGTATAGGTCAATTTGGGCTTCATTGCTCACATCTGTGAAGGTAAAATCTCCATTATTTTTCATCAATACATTCTTGTATATAGGATCTGTCAAAAATGGATTTTCAACATATCTACAAATGTGGACGTCTAAATCGCCATCATTATCATAATCACCCCAAGAAGCACCTGCTGTTGCAACTGAATCTTCAGGAAGACCTGAACCATTAGATACATTTACAAAAGCTGTGTCACCATGGTTTTCTAGCAAATACATGTTGCCGTATCTATCAGACATAAAGAAGTCTAAGTCGTAGTCTTCGTCAATATCTACCCATTGAATTGCTTTGGTTTCTGCAACTTGAATAATGGGTAATGGCATCATATCAAACCCATCCCCATTATTAGTCCAAACTCTTACAGCACCGTCACTATTCCCAAATACTAAATCATCCCAACCATCTCTATTCCAGTCAGCAGCTGATACACCTGCGCCAAATTGCCCATCCCAATTGTATTGAATAATTCCCCAATCTGGAGCGCCGTCTTGGAATATTTGGGATAGGATTATCGAAGGAAGAAAGGACAGAAATAGTACTGGGTAAATATGTCTCATGGTTAAATCACGGTTCTATTTCAGCTGTAATATCTGATTCTAATAGCGAGGTACACATGGGTTCAAGCTTTTCATAAGATCCGGTTTTAACAGTGCATTTTCCTTTAAAGTGAATGATGACAGCACATTGTTCTGCTTGTAATACCGTGTGATTGCAAACGCTTACAAGTCTTTCTATTACGTGGTCAAATGTATTGTGATCGTCATTGTAAACTACCAAGGACCAATCCTCAGCGACTTTCACATCTACTTCAACTTCTTCTTGAGTTTCTATTTGATAAGAAATTTTCACACCCCAAAGATAAGGCGTGTTTTACATGTGCAGTTGTATTTTTGCATCATGGCAGAAACCAGTAGACACTTTATTCAGCAAATGATAGATGCTGATTTGGCTGAAGGGAAGAATGATGGGAAGGTGCATACTAGGTTTCCACCCGAACCAAATGGGTATCTTCACATAGGACATGCTAAGGCAATTTGTATAAATTTTGGGCTTGCAGAAGAATACGGTGGTTTGACTAATCTAAGATTCGACGATACCAATCCTATAAAAGAGGATGTTGAATACGTTGATGCAATTAGAGAGGATGTAAGTTGGTTAGGATATAAACCAACTGGAGGAGAGTATTTTACAAGTGATTACTTTGAGCAATTATATAAACTTGCATTAAAACTAATTGATGATGGAAAGGCGTATATAGACGACCAAAGTTCAGAGGATATTGCAACACAAAAGGGAACTCCAACAGAGCCAGGCTTACACAGCCCATTTAGGGATAGATCTCCCGAGGAAAATAGGAATTTATTCGAAAGAATGAAGGCTGGAGAATTCGATGAAGGTTCAAGAGTATTGCGAGCAAAAATCGACATGTCAAATCCCAATATGCATATGAGGGATCCAATAATGTACAGAATTATGTACGCAACACACCATAGAACTGGAGATGATTGGTGTATTTATCCTATGTACGATTTTGCCCATGGTCAGTCTGATAGCATTGAGGGAATTACACATAGTCTTTGTTCATTAGAATTTGAGGTACACAGACCTCTATACGACTGGTATATAGACAATCTTGATATTTTCCCATCAAAGCAAACTGAGTTTGCAAGACTTAACCTGAATTACACAGTTATGTCGAAGCGCAAGCTTTTAAGACTCGTTGAGGATGGCGTGGTTGATGGCTGGGATGATCCTAGAATGCCCACAATTAGCGGACTTAGAAGAAGGGGGTATACACCAGATTCAATAAGAGAGTTTATTTCAAGAGTAGGTGTAGCTAAACGTGAAAATATCATTGATGTAGGCCTGCTAGAATGGGCTCTTAGAGACGATTTAAATAGAGTTGCTCCAAGGGTTATGGCTGTTCTCAATCCCATTAAGCTTGTAATAACAAACTACCCTGAGGATAAGGTTGAATGGTTGCCATCTGTTAATAATCCTGAGGATCCAGAATCTGGAACTCGTGAGATTCCTTTTGGCCGCGAATTATGGATGGAAGCTGACGATTTTAAAATTGAGGCAAATAGAAAGTGGTTTAGACTAGCTCCTGGAAAAACGGTTCGCTTGAAAAGTGCATATATCGTTGAATACGAGAACCACATTTGTGATGATAATGGAAATGTTGTCGAGGTATACGTTAAGTATTTCGAGAACTCTAAGTCTGGCTCTGACACTAGTGGGATCAAAGCAAAGGGAACTCTCCATTGGGTTGAACAAGGCAATGCAGTTAATGCCGAAGTAAGACAGTATGATAGACTATTTGCTGACGAGGCTCCTGATGGACATAAGGATAAAGACTTTACAGAGTTTTTGAACCCAAACTCCCTTGAAATTCTCAGTAATTGCAAGTTAGAACCGTCTTTGACTGATGCTAAGTCAGGTACAACGTATCAGTTTACAAGACTTGGATATTTTACTCCTGACTCAAAAAACAGTAAGGACGGCGCTCTTGTCTTTAATAGGGCTGTTACATTGAGAGATAGTTGGAAGGGCTAAACCCTTTTAAGCCCCATTTCTTTACCAAGCTTAAGCATTAACTCAAATGCTTCTTCTTTGTCATTCTTGATGTCGCCTTCTAGAATGGCCTCTTTTATTGCCTTTTTAATGTCTCCAATAGGTCTAGAAGGAGGAATGCCAAACTCTTTCATTATCATTTCTCCAGTAACCGGTGGTTGGAAATTTCTAATGCTGTCATTTTCTTCTACTACCTTAAGCTTTTCTACAACTATGTCGTAGTTCTTGAGGTATTTAGCAACTTTTGCTTCGTTCTTGCTCGTTATGTCAGCTCTGCAAAGGATCATTAGATCGTCAATATCATCTCCTGCCTCATAAAGCAATCTTCTAATTGCGCTATCTGTAACAATGTCTTTAGTTAGTGCAATTGGCCTAAGGTGAAGAAGTATAAGCTTTTGAACGTACTTCATTTTAGAATCAAGAGGAAGCTTTAGCCTTTTGAAAATTTTGGGCACCATTTGAGCGCCTCTGTCTTCATGACCATGGAAAGTCCAGCCGTGTTTGGGATGGAACCTCTTGGTTGGAGGCTTTGCTATGTCGTGAAGAATAGCAGACCACCTAAGCCAAAGATTTTCAGACTTTTCGCATACATTTTCCAATACTTCTAATGTGTGGAAAAAGTTGTCCTTGTGAGTAATTCCATTCTTTTTTTCCACTCCTTTTAGCGCAACCATTTCAGGGAAGAATTTCTCTAGTAATCCTGTTTTCAAAAGGAGCTTAAAACCAATACTTGGCTTATCTGCAAGTATAATCTTGTTGAGTTCAGTGTGTATCCTCTCCATAGAGATGATTTCAAGCCTATCAGAGTTTTTAGAAATAGACTTTAAACTCTCCGATTCAATAACAAAATCAAGCTGTGTAGCAAACCTGATAGCTCTCATCATCCTAAGAGGATCGTCGCTATAAGTAATATCAGGGTCAAGTGGTGTCTTAATAATTCCCAGATCTAAATCCCTAAGACCACCGAAAGGATCAATTAACTCACCGTAATTGCCCTTATTTAGGCTTAGGGCCATAGCATTTATGGTAAAATCCCTTCTGTTTTGGTCATCCTCTACAGTACCATCTTCTACAATTGGCTTTCTACTTCCTCGTGTATACGACTCCTTTCTTGCACCTACAAATTCAACTTCGAAATCACCGCAATTAAACATTGCAGTACCAAAATTCTTGAAGACGCTAACTTGCTTTATACCAAGCTCTTTAGCGGCTGCTTTTGCTAGTGCAATTCCACTTCCTTCTGTAACTATATCAATGTCTTTACAGGGTCTTCCAAGAATTAAATCACGCACAAAACCACCGATAACAAAGGCCTTTTCACCCTTATCATCTGCAACCTTACCAACAGCTTTAAAAACCTTGTTTTCTAATGCGCTTTTGTAATTCATACTATTTGCGTAGAATCTTAAACCTTCCCTCAGTATCGAAGCTTACCATGAATGATGGGGGAGAGTTTAATACTTCAGATTTACGATGTGAACTTACGAAATCTACACCAACAGCGATGCTAGAATCAATATCGCTAAAGGATTTGGGTGTAGGTACTCCACTTAGGTTTGCGCTTGAGCTAGCAATAGGTTTTCCTAATCCTCTAATCACGAACTCGCACCATGGTTCATTAATACGTCTAACCGCAAGTGATCCCCCTGGTCCTAAAATGCTTGAGTCTACACCACGACCTCCAGGCAAAACTATAGTAGTAGGTCTATCAGCTGCATCGTACAAATCCCAAGCTGCTTCAGGAACAGATTCTACATGGTTTTGAATCATACCATCATCAGAAGCTAATACTAGAATAGGTGTTCCTTCATCGCGACCTTTTAATGATCTAAGCTTTGCAATCGCATCAGAATTAGATGCATCACAAGCCAAACCCCAAACCGTATCAGAAGCGTGGAGAATTACGCCGCCAGCTCTTAAAGTTCTCACGGCCTTTAAGGCGTCATCACGCCAAGGTTCTACTGCCTTTTTGCGAGCCAATCTTCTACTGCTTTTTCAATTCTATCAAGTGGAGTGCTAGACGCATCACCTTCAAACTTTGACCCAGTTACCTTTTCGTATAACTCAACATATCTAGAAGTCACTTGGTTGAGGAAGTCGTCGTCCATATGAGGGGTGGTTTGGCCTTCAAGCCCCATAAAATCGTGATCCATTAACCATACTCTAACAAACTCCTTGCTTAATTGCTTTTGGGGTTCACCCGCATCTTGACGCTCTTGATAACCTTCAGCATAGAAATAACGCGAGCTATCAGGAGTGTGGATCTCATCGATTAGCATGAGTTTTCCTTCCTTTAGGCCAAACTCATATTTTGTGTCAACTAATATCAATCCTTGCTCAGCAGCAATTTCAGTTCCTCTTTGGAATAATGCTCGAGTGACTCTATCTAATTCTTCGTAGAGTTCTGAGCTGACAATTCCTTTAGCAACTATGTCAGCAGGAGAAATGTCCTCATCGTGGCCTTCTTCAGCTTTAGTTGCTGGAGTAATAATTGGAGTAGGGAACTTGTCGTGCTCCTTCATGCCCTCTGGCAATTCAGCACCACATAATTCTCGCAATCCCTTTTTATATGTCCTCCATGCGTGGCCAGTTAAATAGCCTCTTATTACCATTTCAATCCTAATTGGCTCAGCTCTGTGGCCTATTGTAACACTAGGATCTGGCGTTGCAATTTTCCAAGTTGGTACAATGTCGCTAACTGCATCTAGAAATTTTGAAGCAACTCCGTTTAAGACTTGACCTTTGTATGGAATGCCTCGTGGCATTACTACATCGAATGCGCTAATTCTGTCAGATACTACTGCAACTAATAAATCGTCGCCTATTCCGTACATGTCTCTGACCTTACCGTGGTATGCTGAGGTTTGGCCTGTAAAATTGAAATCCGTTTTAGTTATAGGTGTTGGAGAACTCATTTACTTTCTTTTTTTTCAAATGCTGAAATAATTGTTCTTACTAGTCTGTGGCGCATAACATCAACTCCTTTAAGCCTTATAATGCTGATCCCATCAACTTTGTTTAGGGCACTTAGAGCGTGAGCTAATCCGCTTTTCTGTTTGTTTGGCAAATCTACCTGACTTTCGTCTCCTGTGATAATGAATTTAGCATCTCTACCCATTCTTGTTAAAAACATTTTCATTTGGGGTATAGAAGAGTTTTGGGCTTCATCTAGGATGACAAAAGCTTTATCAAGGGTACGTCCCCTCATAAATGCTAAAGGTGCAACTTCAATTACTCCATTATCCATGTGTTCGGCAACTTTGTCATAAGGCAGCATATCAGTTAGTGCATCGTAAAGAGGTTGCAGATAAGGATCCAGTTTTTCCTTCAAATCTCCAGGCAAAAAGCCCAAATTTTCTCCCGCTTCTACAGCTGGTCTTGTAAGTATTATCTTCTTAACTCTTTTATCTTTTAAAGCTCTTACTGCCATGGCAACTGCCGTGTAGGTCTTACCTGTTCCAGCAGGACCCACGGCAAACACCATGTCGTTTTCTTTAATCGCCTCTACTAGTTTATGCTGATTTGGAGTTCTAGCCATCACTCTATGTCCTCCTTGACCATGAACTAAGACATTATCTTTTCCAGCTTCTTTCATGATAGTTTTCTCATCAGATTTCACCAATCTGTGGACGTCATCAATTGATAATGAATTGTATCTGTCGACATGCCAAACCACCATACGCATTACTTCCTCGAACCTCCCAATATCTACTCTATCTCCCTTGATGATAAAATCATTTCCACGGGCTATAATTCGTAATTTTGGGAACTTATCTTGCAAGGCACGAAGGTTAGAATTTTCGTTACCTAGTAAAACAACTGGATCTAATCCTTCGATTGAAATTAAAGTCTCATGCATTTGGACGACAAAAATAATGCCCCCACCTTACTAAAGTGCCAATAATTACACTTACATCTGATTATGGACCTGAAAGGTTTTACGCAGGCATACTTCGCGGTGCCCTGCTTGCTTCTGTTCCAGATGCTAATATTGTTGATTTAACTCACGATGTAAGGAAGTTTAGTCCAAACGATGCAGCCTTGATTTTAAGGTCAAGCGTAAAGCATTTCCCCAAGGGCACCATTCACATTATTGCAGTTTCAACTGAAGCCACACCAGAAAATCCTCATAGAATTGTCCGAATTGAAGACCAATATTTCATTGGAGCAGATTCTGGGATATTCCATTTGATTTTTGGAAAAGAGCCAGACGCAGTTTTTGATCTCAGTAATATGATGGCTGATTTTGATTACCCTACATTTCCAGAGAGATCATTATTTGTGCCAGCAGCAGCACACCTAGCAAGAGGAGGAATTCCAGAACTTCTTGGTCGACCAGCAAGTCTTGTGAATTCTAAAAACCTTTTGAAACCTGTATATGCTGATCACGTGCTCACTGGGCATGTTGTCTATGTTGATGGTTATGGAAATTGTATCACTGATATTGATAAAAAACTGTTTAAGGACGTTGGCACAGATAGGAGTTTTGTGATTGTTATGAGGTCAAGTCGATCAGATATTAGAAAGATTCACAAT